>Ga0075425_100000582_pt1 | contig 34427 bp, 35 predicted proteins | sample SoiMethybrSBSTD4_FD_75300 | JGI IMG/M metagenome (GOLD analysis project Ga0075425, IMG submission 75300) | Bulk soil microbial communities from a Populus tree surrounding site in Tennessee, USA - Soil MetaG P. TD hybrid SBSTD4 | ecosystem: Environmental > Terrestrial > Soil > Tree plantation... | reverse complement strand
TCGACCATCGCCACGCCGCGGAAGATGAACGTGCCGAGGCCGCCGCCACCGATGGCGGCGGCAATCGTGGCGAGGCCGATCGCGACCGTCGTGGCGATGCGAATCCCCGCGACGATCGACGGCGCGGCGAGTGGCAGCTCGATCTGGCGCAGCAGTTGTCGTCGCGTCATGCCGAGAGCCTCGCCCGCTTCGCGCACGAGCGGATCGACGCCGCGGATGCCGAGGAACGTGTTGCGGACGATCGGGAGGAGCGAGTAGAGGATCAGCGCGACGATCGCGGTACGCATGCCGATGCCGCCGATCAGCGGCACCGGAATCAGGAATCCGAACAGTGCGAGCGAGGGAATCGTCTGGATCGCGTCGATGAGGCGCAGCGCGATGCGCGACGCAGCGCGGCTGCGCGTGCACCAGATGCCGATCGGAATGCCAATGACGATCGCGGCGATGACCGACACCGCGACGATGAGCAGATGCTCGCCGGTCGTGCGAAGAATCTCGGCGGTCATGCGGGAATCCTCGCGGCCGCGACGAACTGCCGCACGAGCGGCACCGGCTGATCGACGAATGCGTGCGACGGCGCGTCGGCAACGATGCGACCGCCATCAAACAACACGATTCGTTGCGCCACCCGCATCGCCTCGGCGAGATCGTGCGTCACGAAGACGACCGTCACACCGCCGCGCAACGCAACGAAGGTGTCCTGCAGTTCCGATCGCACGATCGGATCGAGTGCACCGAACGGCTCATCGCACAACAGGATCGACGGCTCCGCGACGATCGCGCGCGCGATCCCGACGCGCTGCTGCTCGCCGCCCGAAAGCGAGCGCGGACGCCGCTCGCCGAATCGTGCGAGACCGACGCGCGCGAGCGCGTCATCGACCGCCCTCTTGATGCGCGCCTCGTCCCACTCGAGCAGACGCGGAACCGTCGCGACGTTGTCGAAGACGGTGCGGTGGGGAAAAAGTCCGCTGCCCTGGATGATGTAGCCCGTGCGGCGGCGCAGCGCGACGATGTCGGTCGCGTCGAGCGAGACGCCGTGGATTGCGACCGCGCCAGACGACGGCCGCACCAGACCATTCATCAGCCGCAGCGTCGTCGTCTTCCCCGCGCCGCTGCGTCCGATGAGCGCGACCGATTCGCCCGCACCGATGCACAGATCGATGTCGCGCAGGATCGGATCGCCCGTGGCCGGCGCGTTGACTGAAACGCCGCGCAGCTCGATCGCGGAAGGCATCGGTCGAGTGTAGACAAACGACCCTCTCGGAATTATGGCGTTATCCCATGAAATGCTTGGCTGTGCGGCTTTTTTTCGTGTTTCTCGTCGCCCGCGTACGCGATCGCTTACGAACTGTGGCACGACCTCAACGTCAACATCCGCCTCGGCTTCATCTCGCCCACCGGCATGTCGCTGATCGGACTGCGTTCGTTTTCCGTGCTCGTCGTGACCTCCACCGGATCGTTCGTGCTCCCGCTGACCGACGGCCGCGTGCTCGTGCTCTACGAGCGCGGCAACATCGCGCGTCCGACGATCTTCGCGCGCGTGGCAACGCTGTCGTTCCGGACGCGCGCAGTCCGGTAATTCCACCGTCGTGCTCCCTATAGAATCGCTTTTTGCATTTCTGAGGGAGCACCATGACCGCGATCGCCGCACTTCCCGAGCAAAACGCCACGCGCCGCACCGAGCGCATCCCCGTCGCCGTTCTCGGCGCGACGGGCTCCGTCGGGCAGCGTTTCATTCAACTCCTCGAACACCATCCCTGGTTCCGTCTGCACGAAGTCGTCGCCTCGGAGCGCAGCGCCGGAAAGACGTACGCCGCCGCAGCGGACTGGCGCCTCGAGACGCTGCTTCCCGGCGACGCGGGAACGCTCACGGTGAAGAATCTCGGCGATGAGCTTGAGTCGAGGCTTCTCTTCTCCGGACTCGATTCATCCGTGGCCGGTGAGGCGGAAGACGACTACGCGAATCGCGGCTGCGCCGTGATCTCGAACTCGCGCAATCACCGCATGGACGCCGACGTTCCGCTGCTGATCCCGGAGATCAACGCCGATCATCTCGACGCGATCGAGGAGCAGAAGAAACATCGCGCGGGCTACATCGTCACGAATCCGAACTGCTCGGTGATCGGCCTGGCGATGGCCCTCGCGCCGCTCGAGCGCGCGTTCGGCGTCGAGGCGGTGCACGTCACCACGATGCAGGCCATCAGCGGCGCCGGCTACGCGGGCGTCGCATCGTACGCGATCCTCGACAACGTCATCCCGTTCATCGGCGGCGGCGAGGAAGACAAGATCGAAACGGAGCCGCGCAAGATCCTCGGCAAATGGAACGGCCGCTTCGACGACGCGCCGATGACGATCTCCGCGCAGGTCAATCGCACGCCGGTCATCGACGGGCACCTGATGACGATCTCCGCGAAGCTGCGCGAGCGTGTTTCCATCGACAACGTTCGCGCCGCCATCGAGGCCTTCACCGGCGAGCCGCAGCGCCTCGGACTTCCCTCCGCGCCGAAAAGACCGCTGCACTACATCGACGCGCCCGATCGCCCGCAGCCGCGCCTCGATCGCGACCGCGAACACGGAATGTCCGTTTCCGTGGGACGTCTGCGTCCCTGTCCACTGCTCGACCTGCGCATGGTCGCGCTCGTGCACAACACCGTGCGCGGCGCCGCCGGCGCGGCGATCCTGAATGCGGAATTGCTCGAAGCGCGGGGACTGCTTTGAGCGGTAGTCGGTGGTCGGTAGTCGGTAGTCGGTCGGATTCACGATCGACCGGCGCCTGCATCTACCGACTACCGACTACCGACTACCGACTACCGGGAGGTCGGGCGTGCTGGTGATCAAGTTCGGCGGGACCTCGGTCGGCGACGCAGATCGCGTCGCGAATGCGATCGAGATCGTCGGCGAGCGGCGCGATCGCAATCCGATCGTGGTCGTCTCCGCGCTGGCGGGTGTCACGAACCAACTCGTTGCCGCAAGCGAAGCGGCGCGCGAACAGAAGCCGGACGACGTCGCGCGGATCATTCGCGAGGTGCGGCAGCGGCACGAAGACGTCGCGCTGCATCTCGTGCAGCAGAAGTTCGACTTCTACGACTCGTTCATCAAGAAGCTCGACAAGCAGATCGACGAGATCCAGACGATTCTTCGCGGCATTGCGCTTCTCGGCGAGATCACACCGCGCGCGCGCGACAAGGTGATGTCGATCGGCGAGAAGCTCTCGTCGGTTCTCTTCGCCTACACGATGATGATGCGCGGACTGCCGGGCGATCACGTCGAATCGGAAGACGTCATCATCACGAACGACGTCTTCTGCGGCGCATCGCCGCTGATGGACAAGACGACCGAGGAAGCGAAACGCGTGCTGCTGCCGCTCATCGAGCGCAATCGCATTCCGGTCATGGGCGGCTTCATCGGCCGCACGAAAGACGGCGCGACGACGACCCTCGGACGCAACGGATCCGACTACAGCGCCGCGATCGTCGGCGCGGCGATCGGCGCGGACGAGGTGCAGATCTGGACCGACGTCGACGGCCTGCTCACGTGCGATCCGCGCCTCGTGCCGGGCGCGCGCGTGATCGAACGCCTGTCGTTCGACGAGGCGGCGGAGCTCGCGCAGTTCGGCGCGAAACTGCATCCGCGAACGCTCGAGCCGGCGGTCGAGGCGAACATCCCGGTGCGCGTGCTGAACACGCACAACCCGTCGTCGCCGGGCACGCTGATCACGCGTGACGTCGATCGCGCCGCGGCCGGGCCGCGCTCCATCGCCCGCAAGAAGAACATCACGATGGTGCATGTGTCGTCGAACAAGATGCTCGGCACGCACGGCTTCCTCGCGAAGTTCTTCGACGTCTTCGCGCAGCTCGGCATCTCCGTCGATCTCATCGCCACGTCCGAGGTTTCGGTGACCGTGACGGTGGACGAGAAACATGACATCGAGGAGATGGTGAAGCGTCTGAAGACGCTCGCGGATCAGGTCGAGCTGATCGATGGGCAGAGCATCATCGCCGTCGTCGGACAGAACCTGATGCTCGACTCGAGCGTCGGCGCGCGCATTCTCGAAGCGATCGCCGTCCCCGTGAAAATGATCTCCCTCGGCCGCTCCGGCCTGAACCTGAGCCTCGTCGTCGACGACGCGAATGCCGATCGCGCGGTGAAGGCGATTCATCACGCGTTGTTCGAGAGGGCAGAGGGCAGAGGGCAGAGCGCAGAAGTTGAAGAGCCCGAAGCCTCTGCCATCCGCCCTCTGCCATCCGCCCTCCGGGAGGGCGGCCGGTGAAGCTCGCCCTCCACGGCTACGGAAAGATGGGGCGCACGATCGAGAAGGTCGCGCGCGAGGCGGGTCACGACGTCGTTTGCATCTTCGATGTCGATCGCAACGATCCGATCGCCGGCGCGGAGGTGCTCATCGACTTCTCGCACGCGGGCGCACTCGATCACGCCCTCGGCATCGCGATCGAGAACAAGCTCGACATGGTCATCGGCACGACCGGATGGAACGATCGGATGGATGACGTTCGCAAGCGCGTCGACGGCGCGGGCATCGGCTGTGTCTACGCATCGAACTTCTCGCCCGGTGCGAACGTCACGTTCGCTCTGGCGCGGCGCGCGGGAGAGCTCTTCGCGAAGTTCCCGCAGTACGCGGCGGGCATGGAAGAGCGGCACCACTCGCAGAAACTCGACGCGCCGAGCGGCACCGCGATTCGCATCGCGAACGAAGTGAAGGACGGCAGCGGCGGGAAGCTCGATCCGCCGATCGCCGCGTCGCGCGTCGGTGCGGAGTTCGGCTTGCATACGATCTTCTTCGACTCGACGGACGATCTGATCGAGATCTCGCATCGCGCGCGCGGCCGCGACGGTTTCGCGCGCGGCGCCGTGCTCGCGGCGGAGCTGGTGCGCGGCAGAAAAGGTTTGATTCGCTTCGATGAGCTGGTGATGTCATGACATTTCGTGGAGTCGGGACCGCTCTCATCACGCCCTTCAAAACGGACGGCTCGTTCGACGAGGGCGCATTCGCGAAGTTCGTCGACTGGCAGATCGAGGAAGGCGTCAACTTCCTCGTGCCGTGCGGTACGACCGGCGAGAATCCGGCGCTGACCGCGGATGAGCATCGCCGCGTCGTCGAGATCACCGTCCAGCACGCGAACGGACGCGTGCCGGTTCTCGCGGGCGCGGGCAACAACAACACCGCCCGCGCCGTCGAGCTCGCGGAGCTCGCGGTCGACCTCGGCGCGGACGGCATCCTCACCATCACGCCGTACTACAACAAGCCGACGCCGGACGGCCTGCGCCGCCACTTCGGCGCGCAGGCGGAAGCGGTCGAAAAGAAGAAGAGCGGCTTCCCGATGGTCATGTACAACGTTCCGGGCCGCACCGGTTTGAACATGACCGCGGAGACGACGCTGCGCATGGCGAATGAGATCCCGAACGTCATCGGCGTGAAGGAAGCGTCGGGAAACATGGAGCAGATCCTCACGATCCTGCGCGAGCGTCCGAAAGGATTTCTCGTGTTGAGCGGCGACGATGCGTGGACGCTGCCGATGATGGCCGTCGGCGGCGACGGCATCGTCTCCGTCGCCTCGAACGAAGTGCCCAGGCTCATGCGGCAAATGGTCGACACGCGCGACGCCGCGATTCAGAACCGCCTGCTGCCCCTCCTCCTCGGCAATTTCATCGAGTCGAATCCGATCCCGGTCAAGACGGCGATGCGGATGATGGGCATTCTCGAAAGTGATACGGTTCGCCCGCCGCTCGCGCCACTCAGTGCAGCGAATGCCGCGAAGCTGCGCGGGATTCTCCAGGAGTGCCAGCTGTTGTAGGCGTTGGTCCGTTGGTCGGTTAGTCCGTTGGTCCGTTGACGTCGTCGCGGTTCCACGGACAACGGACCAACGGACTAACGGACCAACCAAATGCTAACGATCGAAGATCGCGTTCAGGCTCTCAAAAACCTCACGGACCGGCAGGAAGCCGTCCGGACGATCAGTCTCTTTCTGACCGAGCTCGAAAAGGGAACGATCCGCGCGGCGACACGCGATGCGGACGGCATCTGGCAGCCGCAGACGTGGGTCAAGGAAGGCATCCTCGCCGCGTTCAAGTGGGGTCACAACGCCGAGTACGCGTCGGGATCGCTGTCGTTCATCGACAAGGACACGATCCCCGCGCGGCGGTTCAAGATCACGGACTCGATCCGCATCGTTCCGGGCGGCTCGTCGATCCGCCGAGGGGCGTACATCGGAAAGAACGTCGTGATGATGCCGCCCGCGTTCGTGAACATCGGCGCGTACGTCGATGAAGGGACGATGATCGACTCGCACGCGCTCGTCGGCTCGTGCGCGCAGATCGGGCAGCACGTGCACATTTCCGCCGGCGCGCAGATCGGCGGCGTGCTCGAGCCGATCGGCAACGTCCCGGTCGTGATCGAGGACGACGTCGTCATCGGCGGCAACACCGGCATCTACGAAGGCACGATCGTGCGCGGCCGGGCCGTGATCGGCGCAGGGGTCGTGCTCACCGGCTCGACGCCGGTGTACGACGTCGTGCGCGGCCAGATCTATCGCCGCACCGACGAGCATCCGCTCGAGATCCCGTACGGCGCGGTGGTCGTCCCCGGCGCGCGTCCGCTCAAAGGCGCGTTCGCCGAACAGCACAAGCTCGAGATCGCGACGCCGCTGATCGTGAAGTACCGCGACGACAAGACGGACTCGGCGACGGCGCTCGAAGATGCGCTCAGATGAAGGCATGAGGCATGGGGCATGAGGCATGAGTGGCGCTGACGCGGAGCGACCCATGCCTCATGCCTCATTACCCATGCCTGCCGACCGTCTTTCCGGCATCGAAATCTCGGTCATCCGCCAGATCAACGCCCTCGCCACGCCGTTGTCGCTGAACCTCGGCATCGGCGAGCCGAACATCGAGCCCGACGCGACGCTCCGCGAGATGGCGCGGCGCGCGGCGACGACCTCGTGGCACTACTCGGCGAACGCCGGCACGTTGTCGCTGCGCAAAAAACTGTGCGAGGGAACGCCGTTCGATCCGAAGTCGGAAGTCTGCGTGACGGCGGGAACGCAGGAAGCGCTTTACGCGATCTTCACCGCGTACGTGAATCCCGGCGACGAAGTGCTCATCCCGAATCCGGGATTCCTCGCCTACGCCACCGTCGCGCAGATCTGCGGCGCGAACGTCGTCACGTACGAGCTCGATCCGCCTGACTGGCACATCGACGTCGATGCTTTGCTGCAGAAGATCACTGCGAAAACGAAACTCATCGTCGTCAACTCGCCGTCGAACCCACTCGGCTGCGTCATCGATCGCACGACGCTCGAGCGCATCGCGAACGCGGGCCCGCTCGTCGTCAGCGACGAGGTCTATCGCGAGATCTGGTACGACGCGGCGCCCGCGTCGATGCTGGGAATGGGAGACAACGTTCTCACGCTCAGCGGCCTCTCGAAGTCCCACTCCGCGACCGGCCTCCGCCTCGGATGGATTCACGGCCGCGAAACGCTGATGAAGCCGATCGTCACCGCGCACCAGTACATCGCCACCTGCGCGTCAGTGTTCTCGCAGGCGCTCGCGGAGATGATCTTCGACGCCGCCGCATGGAACGCGTCGTGGCTCGCGTCGATGCGCGCGCAGTTCGCGACGCAGCGCGAGGCCGCGTTGCACGCGATCCGTCACGAGCTCGAGGCAACGATCGAATCACCGAACGGCGCGTTCTACGCGTTCGCGCCCGTGCCGACGTGCGACACGCTCTTCTTCGCGAAGACGCTCGCGACGGACGCCGCGGTGCTCGTGATTCCAGGCGTTGCGTTCGGCTCGCGCGGCGAAGGCTTCATCCGGATCTCGTACGCCGCGCCGGTCGATCAGATCGCCGCCGGAATCGAGCGCATCGGACGATGGTTGCGCGCTGCGGGTCGATGACCATGAAAAAACTCCTGCTGATTCTCGCCCTCGCTCTCCCGCTCGCCGCGCAGGAACCGAATTACGCGGAGTGGAACCGCATCCTGAAGACCTACTACGACCCCGCGCACGGGATGGACTACGCCGCGTTGAAGGCAAAGGACGCGAGCGCGCTGCAGAACCTGCGGCAGCAGCTCGGCCGCGCGAACGTCGCGGCGATGACGCCGAAGCAGCAGCTCGCGTACTGGATCAACGTCTACAACGTGAACAGTGTCGCGACCGTCGTCGAAGGCTATCCCGTCGCGTCGATCCGCGATCTCTCGACCGACCTGCTGATCCGTCTGAATGTCTTCAAAAAAGAGCGCGTTCCCGTCGGCAACACAACGATCTCGCTCGACGACGTCGAGAACAAAAAGATCCGCGAGGTCTTTCACGACCCGCGCATTCACTTCGCGATCAACTGCTCCGCGAAGAGCTGCCCGCCGATTCGCACCGAGGCGTATGTGGGCGCGAATGTGGACGCGCAGCTCGACGATCAGGCCCGCCGTTTCCTCAACGGTCCCCTCGGTGTCCGTCTCGCGCAGGACGGCGACGAGCTCGACATCCACGTCACGAAAATCATGGACTGGTTCGGCGACGACTTTCAGACGTTCCCCGGCGGCAGGCTCGGATTCCTGAAGAAATACATCAGCGCCGACAAGCTCCGCACGCTCAACGCGGCGAGGGAGATCGACTGGGAGTACGACGATTACGACTGGGCGCTGAACGACTGGAAGCGTTGACGTCGCGCTTCGCGCGGTAGTCCGTAGTCGGTTGTCGGTAGTCGGTGTTCATGCGATGCGCATCGCGCAAACACCGACTACCGACTACCGACCACCGACTACCGTCCAAGCCAGCCTTTCAACTTGTCCCGAATCCCCCGCTGCTTCCGCGACTCCGCGTCCGAGGCGTAATCGACGATCTTGCGCAGGATCTGTTCGTCGGGCCAGTACGAAAAGTAGTAGGTCCACTTGTCGCTGCCGGCGCGGCCGAAGGCGATGTCCTCGAGCCGGTAGTAACGATCTTCGAAGAGCAGGGCCATGTCGCGCGTCCAGGTTTTGCGCTCGTCGCTCGTGACGAGCGTGAGGGCCCACGGCTCCGCGCCGGAGTCGTCCTCGACGAGCTGATCGCCGTTGTCGAGCACGCGCACGCGGCGCTCGCCGGTGCGCGTTTTCGCGAGATCTTCCGCGAGCTCAATCGCCGTCCCGTAGCGATGCGCCGGCTGTTTCGCGAGGCAGGTCATGATGATCCGCTCGAGCCACGCGGGCACGTTCGGACGCTGCGGCCGGATCGGCGGCGGCATCTCGGTCTGATGGCGAATGCCCAGTGCGACCGGCGTGTCGCCGCGGAACGGCAGCGCGCCGGCGAGCAGCTCGTAGAGCACGACGCCGAGGGAGTAGATGTCGCTGCGGGCATCGACGCGCAGACCCTGGAATTGCTCGGGCGACATGTATTCCGGCGTTCCGACCATCACCCCGGTCGCGGTGATCGTGTTCATGTCGATGCCCGCGCCGCGCGCGATGCCGAAGTCGAGGAGCGTGATTCTGCCGTCCGTACTGAGCATCACGTTGTGCGGCTTCACGTCGCGATGCACGACGCCCTGCGCGTGCGCAACCGCGAGCGCCGAGGCGAGCGTCGCGCCGATCTGCGCGACCTCGGTGGGCGGCAGCACGCCCCGCTCGTACAGCACACGGCGCAGGTTCTCGCCCTGAATCATCTCGGCGGTGAAGAACATGCGGCCGGCGTCGACGCCGAAGTCGAAGATTTGCACGACGTTCGGATGGTGGATGCGCTTGAGGATTTCGATCTCGCGCCGGAAGCGAACGATCGCGTGCTCGTCGTCCGCGGTCGCGTGCAGGACCTTCAGCGCGCGCTCGGCGTGATCGATGCGATCGCGCACGTGGTAGACCGCGCCCATGCCGCCGCGGCCGATCGACGCGACGATCTCGTAACGGTCCGCGAAGACGTCGCCCGCGGCCAGCGACGTGCGCCACGGACGCGAGGTCTGGACGTGTGTAACCGCGTTCTCCGTCGGCGCATCGGGATTGCGCGCGAGCGTCTCCGGCTGCGTCGTTTCCGCGTGCGATTCCGCGCCGCAGACGGCGCAACTGCGCCCTTCTTCGACGCGCTCGAAACCGCAGTTGAGGCAGGCCATGTGGGGTGCCGTTGATTCTACATTCGCCGGTTTGAACGAAAATTGCACGGACGTTGGTCGGTTGGTCCGTTGGTCGGTTGGTGAAACGGACGAACCGTCTAACCTACTAACCGACCAACCGACTAACCGACCAACGGACTAACGGACTAACGGACCAACGAATCAAATGTCGAACGCGCAGCTCGAAAAATCCGATTCCGTCGCCGCATCCGAGGTCTCGCTCTATCGCAGTCTGCTCAAAATCAAACGGCAGCACGAGCTCGGAGACCTCGGCATCGCGTTCTACGACGCCGAGACGACCGTGCAGTGGTCGTACAACGCCGATCAGTACTTCCACGCCGCGTCGACGATGAAGCTGGCCGTGCTTCTCGGCGTTTTTCGTCAGGTCGAGCGCGGCGAGCTGACGCTCGAGGCGCCGGTGCATGTGCGCAATCGATTCACGTCGATCGTGAACCAGGAGCCGTTCATGCTCGACCTCGGCCGCGACGCCGATCCCGACGTCTACGGCCAGCTCGGCAAGACGATGACCGTGCGCGAGCTCGCGTTCTGGATGATCACCAAGTCGAGCAATCTCGCGACGAACCTTCTGGTCGACGTCGTCGGCATCGGCACGATTCAGTCCGCGCTCGACGAACTCGAGATCGACGGCGTGAAGATCCTCCGCGGCGTCGAGGACCAGCGCGCCTTCGAAGCGGGTCTCAACAACGAAGTCACCGCGCACGGTCTGCTGAAACTTCTGCGACTGATCGCGGACGGCAGGGCCTACTCGCAGCGCGCGTGCGACGAGATGCTCAACATCCTGCTCGAGCAACAGTTCCGCAGCGGCATCCCCGCGGGCCTGCCGAAGGCGGCGCGCGTCGCACACAAGACCGGCAACATCTCCACCGTGCACCACGACGCGGGCATCGTCTATCTCGACAAGCGCAAGCCGTACGTGCTCGTGATCCTCACGCAGTTCGAGCCGGAGCACGGACGCGGAACGGCCGTGGCCGAGGTGTCGCGGGACATTTTCAGTACACTCGCCAACGGCGCTTATGACTGATGGCGGTGAGAACGGCGGCCTGAAGGTCGTCGACGCGTTCGATCTCGACGACGAGCTCCGATCGATCCTGAAGCCGGGCGAGATGATTCGCGACGCGGAAGGGCGGCGCCATCGCCTGCCGCGCTATTTCTACGAGATCCCGACGTACGAGGTCGGCGCCGGCACGCGGCTCACCGCGCACTTCTCGCTCAACGAGTTCATCCTCGGCGATCTGCGCGAGGCCCAGCGACTGCAGCGCTATCCGCGCTACGTCCCGTGCGCGGTGCGGATTCTCGCGTTCTACCTCGAGGAGTTCCGCGAGAAGGCCGGCGCTTCGGTGCACATCGCGGTCAACGGCGGCTATCGATCGCCGTCGCACAAGATGTCGATGAGCGCCTCGCCGCACATGTGGGGCACCGCGGCGGACATCTATCGCATCGGATCGACGATCCTCAAGACGCAGGAAGCGATCGAGAAATACAACGACATCGCCGAGGACGTGAGCGACGAGATTCACGTCCTGCCGTATGGCCACGTCACGTACAAGGAAGCCGACGATCACGTTCACCTCGACCTCGGCTACATCACACTCATCCCTCGCGAGATCAGCGAGGACCGGATGGAACAGCCGCAGGAAAATCGCCCGCGCTTCGCGTTCGAGGAACGAAGAAGGAAAGAGCGCAGGGTGGCGGCCGTGGGGGAGGACGAGGCATGAGGCATGAGCAATGAGGCATGAGTGCTCCGCTTTGCGGCGAGCGTCGTGAAGCGGAGCACTCATGCCTCATGCCCCATACCTCATGCCTGTTTTCCCCGGCCCACCGTTTGCTTAGTCGATCTCCGCAGCAGTTCGGTTTTCCCCATGCCGCGGAATCTCAAAGACGAGCTCGACAATGAAGTCCTTCGCGCCCGCCGGACGTGGCTGCGGATGCCTGCCATCGGGATGGAATCCGAGTTCAACGTCTGGCTGGACGAGGTCGAGATCATCCCTGAGGATTACTGGAAACATCCGCAGGCCTTCATCGACCAGCCGCTCCTCGCGCGGGAAAAAACTTCCTCGCATCTGCCGACCGGCGGCGCGGTTTACTTCGATCGCGGCGTGATCGAAGTCGTCACGCCGGTGATCGAGCTCGCGCCGTCGTGCACCGCGCGGATGGTGCGCAACCTATGGGAGCAGATCGGCTTCGTGCGCGATCAGCTCACGCAGTGGGGCGAGCGCACGGGCCACACGGTGCGGCTGAAGGCCTACAGCTCGCACTACAACATCTCGTACGAGATTCCCAGGAGGCAACAGACCCGCCATCGCAACATTCAGAAGCTGGCGCTGCTGCTCGCGTACCTGCTGCCGGTGCCGGTGATGGTCGCCGGCGCGAATCGCCGTTCGACGGGCGTCGGCGTGCGGCCGCGCGGCAATCGCATCGAGATCACCGTCGATTTCACGCCCGATCCCGGACTGATGCTCGCGACCGCGACGCTGATCGTCGGCATCGTGCGCGACGTGATCGCGTGGCCGTCGTACGAGCTCTCGATGCTCGAGAAACTGCCGCTCCCGATCATCGCCGGCGTCGTGCCGGGCAAGCACACGACGCGCAAGGGCTGGCTGACGAAGGATTTTCACTACGAGAGCAGCCCGTATCTCTCGGACATCAACGCGCCGCTCTGGACGACGCAGTACGGCGAGAAGAAATCGCTGCGGCAGATCGCGAAGGACGTTGCCTTCTTCTTCCGCCGCTCCATTCGCGAGTACTCCGATCCGTTCAGTTTCCGGCTGCTCTTCGCGATTCTCGACGGCCGCGCGCCATCGCTGCTCGAGCTCTCCGATCGCCCCGCCGCGTACGAGGACGTCGGCCGCCTCTGCCGCTGGGGGATGGTCATCGAGGAGCTCAGAAAACTGCCGGAGATCGAGCCGCCCGCGTGCGAGGAATACGTCATCGAGCGACAGCGGGAGCGGGTGAAACACGAGGAAGCCATCGCGCCGCGACGTCACATCGCCGCGAAATCAGAAGAAGAGCCGCGCGAGATCATCGAACCGCCTCGCCCGCGGCCGATCATGCCGCTCTACATCGAGCGCCGCGTCGTCTCGCTGCTCCCCGAGCGCAAACGCGATCGTCGAAAAAAATCGGATCGGCGGAAGCAGCAGTACGCGACTCCCTTCCCCGACCGCCGTCTCACGCGCTCTGCATACGAACAGGTTTTCCTCAAGCTCGTCTCCGGCGGTCGCCTCCGCCTCGGCAACGATCTCTATCGCCCCGTCGGCATGAAGGGCTGGTACCACGCCATCTTCCGCCGCGACTCTGACGGAGCGGAGCGCTTGCTCACGATCGATCAGTTGCTCGGGAAGATGGCGGACTGGGTGTGACCCGCCCGCCCCTCCGGTCTCACAGTCTTAGGCTCACAGTCGCACAGACGCAATACCACTGTGAGACTTTGAGCCTTTGAGACTTTGAGACTGTGAGACTCTGAGGCCTACTCCTTCGACCTTCGCTCCCAATCCTCGCGAAACGCCTTCCCCGGCGATCGATCCTTCAGCCTCGGTTTCTCGAGGATCTTCGCGAAAAGGTCGGCCACGCCCCATGTGAAGAACGTCGTCGCGGCGATGGTGAGGAGTTGCGTGGGCGTGTGGAGGTCGAGCAGGAGGAAGAGCGTCAACGGGACGGCGATCCCCATCACGATGAGACCTACGACAAGTCGGACGCCGGACACGCGCGGCTATTCAACCATATCGGCCGCCGCCAGGCTGACCTCCGAGTTGTGGCTCGCGACGCGATCATGGAAGGTCTGCTCGAAGTCGCGGACCCTGCTGACGTAGTGACGCGTCTCGCGGAACGGAGGGACGCCGCCGAAGCGCTTCACGTTCGCCTCGCCCGCGTTGTACGCCGCGATCACCTTCGTTTCGTTGCCGTCGAAACGATCGAGAAGGTACTTGAGGTACTTCGTGCCGGCGGCGATGTTCTGCGACGGATCGGCGAGATTGTTCGCCCCCATCCACCGCCCGGTCCTCGGCACGAGCTGCATCAAACCGACCGCGCCCGCACCCGATCGCGCCGTCGGCTTGAACTTCGATTCGGCCTGCACGACCGCCGCGACGAGCTCCGGACGGATGTTGTTCGCGCGCGCTTCCTTGTAGATGATCGAACCGAACGGGATCTCGCGGCGGAAGAAGTCCTCGCGCACCGTGTCCGTGATCATCGAGAGTTTTTTCGGAGCTTCGGCGACCGCCTGGATCGGCGACTGCGTGGCTGATTCGATACCGCTCGCCACGCCGCCCGCGACCTGCGTCGCGATCGATCCCGCCGTTTTCAAATCCTTTGCGATCTCATCCTCGACCGGCGTTTGGACGGTGTCGGCCGCAGCCGTCTTCTGCGATCCGCCGAGATATTGCGAGCTCGACCGCATCATCTTCATCGGCACGCCGAGGCTGCCGGCCGCGAGCGTGGCGCCGAGAGCCCACGTCGCATATTTCTTGCGAAGTGTCTTGAAGCGCCTCGGCTTGACGGCCTGAACCTCACGCCGCAACGCCGCGCGATCGAAGTTGTCGAGAAAGCGTTCCTGAAACTGCCTGCGAGGTTTCAGATCGCCCATGACCTTTTGTTATTTGCAATTGGAAGACCATAAAATGCGCCGGATGAAGTGGATGCTCGTCGCACTCCTGTTTCTGGCCGCGCCGCTGCGGGCACAGCAGGAGACGCCGTGCTACCTCGAGGGCGACATCGACGCGATCGTGAAGCCGCCGCTCAGGCTCGCGAGGCCGCATCGCCTGAGCGGGCTCGCCAGTTACTATTCAGCGTTTTTCGACGGACGTCGCACGGCCAACGGCGAGATCTACCGGAACGCGAGGTTTTCCGCGGCGCACCTCACGCTCCCGCTCGGCTGCCTGATCGAGGTGACCTCGCGCGCAACGGGCAGGAGCCTGCGGATGCGCGTGAACGATCGCGGCCCGTACGCAAAGAAGTTCACCATCGATCTCTCCCGCGCCGCCGCCGAATTCCTCGGCCTCGACCACGCCGTGGACCGTCACGTCGAGATCCGCATCATCGCCCTGCCATTGATGCGATTGCCCCTGGGGTCAGGCTCGAGCCTGACCCCCGAGCCTCAGGTGGGGAGCGTCATGCAGAACCGGGCGCCTTCGCCGATTGCGGACTCGACCGTCAGCTCGCCGCCGTGATCCTCGATCACGCGCTTGGCGAGATAGAGCCCGTAGCCGGGGCCGCCGCCGCGCTGCTTGTCGAGCTTGCTCATGCCGCCGAGGTCGAAGATCTGGCTGGCGTATTTCGGATCGATGCCGGTGCCGTTGTCGCGAATGCAGAGCCGCACCACGCCGTCCGCGTGATTCGAGCTCTCGATCGCGATCACGCGATCGCCTTTCGGCTGGTCGGTGAAGAAGAGCGCGTTCGATACGATCTCGCCGATCGCCTCCCGCAGTTTTTCGCCGTCGACGTTTGCCGTTGGGAGATCCTCGGGGATCTCGACGCGCACGCCGCCTTCCTCGATCTGCGTGTTGTATTTGTAGACGACCTCCTCGACGAGCTCGCGAAGCGGCGTCGGCTTCGGCGTGGTCGGGCGGCCGAGGAGCTTGACCATGTGCGACATCTCGTCGAGGACTTTCTTCATGTACTGCGCGCTCGAGCGGATGCGGCGGATGAAGTCCTGCCCCTCTTCGTCCAGTTTGTCGAGGTAATCGCTGGTCAGCAGCTCACTGAATCCGTCGACCGCGAAGATCGGCGATTTCAAATCGTGAGAGAGAACGCTGAAAAGCCGAATCAGTTCTTCCTGCGTGACCGGTGCCGTTTCGATGATTCACCTCCGGAGGCCGCGCGGCTGCAACCGCCGTACCTTCACCAGAAAAGGCGCGCCCGAGTGACCGTCCAGGCGATGCGCAGCGTGTCCTTGAGCGGCTTGTAGTGGCTCGTCGTGATGCCGTCCACGAAGCCGAGATCGATCGGAATCGTGACGATCTGAAAACCGCTGCGGCCCGCGCGGACGATCACTTCGCTTTCCATGTCGAAGCCGTCCGTTCGCAACTCGATCGCTCGCAGGAGTCTCGCGGAGTAAAAGCGGAAGCCGCTCTGCGAATCGGTGACGCGCGCGCCGGACGTCTTCGCGATGCACCACGCCGAAAAGCGATTGGCCATGCGGCGCCGTGGAAGCATCTGATCGAAGAGATGCGAGCGTCCGCCGATGATGAGGTCACCTTTTGCAGCGAGAAACCTGGAAATCTCGCGCGGGAGATGCTGGCCGTCCGCATCGAGCGTGACCACACCGTCGAATCCGTTGTCGAGGGCCCACGCGAACCCGGTTTTTAGCGCGCCGCCTTTGCCGCGGTTCACGTCGTGACGCAGCACCGTGGCGCCGTGTTCGCGCGCGACGTCTCCCGTGCGATCCGAAGAACCGTCATCGATCACGACGACCGGCTCGAGCTCCGCGCGCGCGGCCGTCACGACCGGACCGAGCGTCCGCTCCGCGTTCAGCGCCGGGATCAGAACCGCGACCTTCATGCCGTCAGCACCGCGCAGACGATACCGCCGCCCGCGGATAGCGAGTCGACAAGGATGTTTTTCGCCTGACCTTCATCGAGCGCCACGAGCGCCGCCGCGATCTGCAGCGCACCGCCGCCCGCGTACTCGCCGAAGATGTTTTTCGTCGTCACGATGCGTGGCGCTCGCGAGCCGAACACGCTCTCGATGGCGCGTCGTTCGAGCGCATCCGCCTTCACCGAACCATTCGCCGACGCATAGATCGCATCGATGTCGCCGACCTCGAGCTCCGCGTCGTCGATTGCCGCGCGCATCGCCCTTGCGACCGCTTCGTGATCGCTGCCCCAGTCGGAGATCGACGCCGTCGTGTCGCGGCCGATGCCGAATCCCGCAAACGATCCATACGGCTTGCGTGTGCCGGTATTCGCGACGAAGACCGCCGAGCCTTCGCCAATCGAAAAGCCATCGCCGTCGAAAGGCTTCGCCACGTCCGAGGACAGCGCGCCGATGCGATCGAGCACCGAGAAGATCATCTCGTTGACTTCCTCGACGCCGCCGATGAGCGCCGCGCGCACGTTGCCCTTCACGATCTGCGTCGACGCGTACATCGCCGCCGCGAGCGCCGACGACTCGCGCTGCGTGATCGTGACGTTGAACCCGCGCAGGCCCCACTCGATCGCGACATGACTGCCCGGCGCGTTCGCGACCGACTCCGCGAAGAGCTGCGGCGGCGCGAGCGCCGCTCCTTTTTCGACGTACTCCTGCATGTAATCGACCGAGGTCTGCACGGGACCGAACGACGTGCCCATGGCGACGCCGGTCTCCGCATCGAGCGTCGCGCCGCAATCGTCGATCGCGAGCTTTGCCGCCGCGACCGCAAGGCGCGAGAGCATGTTCATGCGCCGAATCTTCATCGGATTGATGAAGTCCTTCGGCTTGAAGTCGCGCACGAGCGCGGCCTTTTTCGCACGCAGACCGTTCGTGTCGAAGCGATCGACTTCGCGAATCGCGGTATTGCCGGATGCGAGGAGTGTGCGAAAGGCGTCGATGCCGATCGCGTCCGGCGCGATGACGCCGATGCCGGTGACTGGAATTCTCACGCGGCGCGCATGCTAACGTTTTTGGAGTGCGGCGACCGCAGTCGCCGCTTTCGACGCGCGAGCCGCAGCTCGCGCCGGATACCGCCACCCTCGGCCGAGACTGCGGTCTCGGCTCTCCCAAAGCGGCGACTGCGGTCGCCGCACTCCAAAAAAATCACGCTCGCCGGAAAAGCAACGACACGTTGCTTCCGCCGAAACCAAAAGTATTCGAGAGGACGTTCGTCATCGCCAGCGGGCGGGGTGTGTGCGGGATGTAATCGAGCGTGCAATCGGCCGCGGGATCGGTCAGACGGAGGGTCGGCGGCGCGGTCTGGTGCATCAGCGCGAGCACCGTGATCACCGCCTCCACGCCGCCCGCCGCGCCGAGCGTGTGGCCGAAATACGACTTGCTCGACGACACGGGCACGGCCTCGCCAAGCGCCGCGGTGATGGCTTTCGTTTCGGCGGAATCGTTGAGCTGCGTTCCGGTGCCGTGCGCATTGACGTAGTCGACCGCCTGCACGCCCCCCTCGCCCATCGCGCCGCGCATCGCCGCCTCGGCGCCGCGACCGTCTTCGATCGGCGCGGTCGGGTGATGCGCATCGCACGTCGCGCCGTAGCCGCAGAGCTCCGCGAGAATGGTCGCGCCGCGCCCGACCGCGTCGTCCCATCGCTCGATGACGAGATAGGCCGCGCCTTCGCCCAGCGTGATGCCTTTGCGTTCCGCTCCGAACGGCGAGCAGGGACTCGGATCGACCGCCTGCAGCACGTTGAATCCGCTGTACGTCAGACGGCAGAGCGCATCGCTGCCGCCCGCGATCGCAACGTCCGCGTGCCGCGAGCGAAGAAGATCCGCGGCCATGCCGATCGCCGCGCCCGCCGAAGCACATGCGGTCGCATTCGACAACACGCCACCGCCTGCCTTGAACACGCGCGCAACGGCATCGGACGGACCGGACGTCGGCTGCTGCAACACGCGCGACGCCGGCGCGCGACCACGTCCGCGAATGAGCCGCCGAAAGTAGTAATCCTCCCCTTCGAGCAGACCGCCGGTCGATGTTCCCGTCGAAACGATCGCCCGCTCCATCGGCGGATTCGCCTGCGCCAGCGCCTCCGCTGCCGCGATCACAGCGAGCCGATCGGTGCGCGACATGCGCTTCGCCTCGCGACGGCTGATCGGCAGCATCGGCGCGAGATCGGCCTCGACTTCCGCGGCGATGTCCGTCGGAAACGTTTCGCCAGGAAACCGCGTCAACTTCGCGATCCCCGCGCGCGATTCTTCGATCGATCGCCAGACTTCGTCCTTGTTGCGACCGATCGAGCAGACGATGCCCGTGCCGGTGACCGCGAGCCGCGTGTTGAGATCAGGCCTGCGCATGAGCCAGATAAAACCGGCCGCGGCTGACTTCTACTCCGTCGATGCGGCCCGTCGCGCTGAATCGAAAGATCCCGCCGAACTCCGCCTCGAGCGTGACGCTGATCGCGACGGCATCGCCGGGCTCGATCGCGCGCAGCACTTCGCAGCGATCGATGCCCGTCAGAAATCCCTGTCCCTCGAACACGAGCCCTCCCGCAAACTGCGCCATCGCCTCCACCAGCATCACCTCGGGCGTGAGGAAATCATTTGCGGTGCAAACGAAAACACCTTCGATCGTTTTCTCGTCGATGCGCGTCGCCGCGGACGCGGCCCGGAAGGGGATTTGGTGAGGGAGCCGCGCGAGCCAGGTCACGCCTGCGGCTGTTCCGCCGACAACTTCTGCCCGACGTAATCCGCGAGCGTCGAGACCGAGCGGAAGTGCTCGCGCGCGGAGCCTTCGTTTTTCACCTTGATCCCGAATTCGCTCTCGAGCATCACCACGATCTCGAGCGCGTCGATGGAATCGAGGCCGAGGCCGCCGGCGAAGAGAGGCTCGTCATCGGGGATGTCATCGGGAGTCATGTCCTCGAACTTGAGGCGTTCGATGAGCAGCTCCTTGAGCTTGCGTTTGAGGTCGTTCGTCATGACTGTGGGCATTCTAGACGGACGCGGCGCCAGGAAGCGCGTCCCATGCAATGTGCGGCGCGATCTTTCCGGTCCACTGCTGAAGCTTCACGAGCGCGAAAAAGACATTCAGTTTCAACCGATTGTTTCGTTTGGCGAAGATGTCGCCCGCGAGCACGCCGACGATCACCGGCAACAGGCCGAAACGATCCTGCGGCTGCATGAACACTTCGAGAAAACCGCGATCGTAAAAACGAAGAATGAAGCGGAAGTATTTTTCGAGCGCACCGGTGAGATCGCGCTCGTACCGCAGCAGCGATTTCATCGACCCCGTCCGCAGCCGTTCCATCGCCGCCTTCGAGGCGATGTCGGCGGAGCTCATCGCGAGGAAGACGCCGGTCGAGAAAATCGGATCGAGAAATCCCGCCGCGTCGCCGACGAGCGCGTAGTTCGGGCCGACGAGATTGCGCATGCGGAAGGAGAAGTCCTTGCGCGCGTAAACCTGCGTGATGCGCTCCGAATCGCGCATGCGCTCCGCGATGAAGGGCGTTTCGGCGATCGTCTTCTCGAGCAGTTCCTGCGGTCCGAGGCCGCAGTTCAGCACGTGCTCGCGATCGACGACGAGACCGACGCTCATCACATCGCTCGTGACCGGAATGAGCCAGAACCACGCGTTCTTCAGCACGACGATGATCGTGCTGCCGGCTTCGCGGCCCTCGTCCTTCACGACGTTTTTGAAGTGCGCGAAGAATGCGATCTTCTTCAGCTCCTTCACGTCGGACTTGTCGCCGACTTTCTGACCGAGGACCGCGCCGTGGCCGCTCGCGTCGATGACGAATCGCGCTTCGAGCGTTTCGTTGGTCGTCTTCACGATCGCGCGATCGGACCGCGAGAGATCGACGGCAACGACGGCGCTCTCCTCGCGCACGTCGACGCCGTTCTTCGCGGCATTTTTCAGCAGCAGGTGATCGAAGTCCGCGCGCTTGACCTGGAACGAACGGCTGTACGGCTCGGGAAGATTGCGATCGAAGCGGAAGCGATAGCCGATCTGACCGTCGCCGGTGACGAAGTACGCGCCGTATTTCGGAAAAAAGTCGCCGCTGACGAGCTGATCGGTGACGCCCAAGCGATCGAAAAGGTCGTTGTTGTAGGGCAGAAGCGATTCGCCGATCTGGAAGCGCGGGAACTTCTCGCGCTCGAGCAGCGTCACGGAGAATCCTTCGCGAGCGAGGAGGGTGGCCGCGGTGGAACCCGCGGGTCCGCCGCCAATGACGATCACGTCACGCATTCGGCGCGTCAAAACGTGAGCTTGCGGAATCGTCATTCCGCGAGTTGAGGTTATTCTGCGTTCGGCGGTCCATGTTCAAACCCTTTCAGGCACTCGCCTTAGCTGCACCCGACGTCCCCGCGGTCATCGAGGCCGCATCGGGCCGGGTCGTCACGCGCGCCGAACTTCTCGACCGCGCGAAGACGATCGCGGAAACGCTGCCGGACGCCGGCCTGATCGCTCTGCAGCTCCCGAACTCCGCGGAGTTCGTCGCGACGTTCCTCGCCGCATGCCTGCGCGACCTGACCGTGATCCCGATCGATCGCGACGCCCCGGCCTCCGAAGTGACCGCGATTTGCGAACACTTTGGAGTGCGGCGACCGCAGTCGCCGCTTTCCCAGCGCGAGCCGCAGCTCGCGCCGAAAGCACGTTTGATCAAGCTCACCTCCGGCTCCACCGGCAAGCCAAAAGGCATCGTCACGACCGAGGCAAACCTCATCGCCGACGCGACCAACATCTGCGCCTCAATGGAGATCGCCCCCGACGACATCAACCTCGGCGCGATTCCGATGTCGCACTCGTACGGCTTCTCGAATCTCGTGACGCCGCTGCTGCTGCAGGGGACGCCGGTCGTCGCGTCGAACGACTACCTGCCGCAGGCGCTCCTCGATCACGCCAATCGCTGGCGCTGCACCGTCGCGCCGCTCATCCCGATGGTCTTCGAACATCTCCGCACGACCGCGCACGGCGAATTCGAGAGCGTCCGCACGTTCATCTCCGCGGGCGCGCCGCTCTCGGTGTCGACCTCGCGCCGATTCCGCGAACGCTTCGGCATCGACATCCATTCGTTCTACGGCTGCAGCGAAGCGGGCGGCATCACGTACGACCACCGCGGCGCCGCGGTGGAGCGCGGCAGCGTCGGTGCGCCGATGCACGGCGTCACGCTCGACATCGAAGCCGCGCGACTGCGCGTCCGCAGCGGATCGGTCGCCCTCGGATATCTCTTCGACGCGACGACGTTCGAACCGTTCGAAGACGGTTCATTCCGCACGGATGATCTCGTCGAGATCCGCGATGGCGAGGTCGTGCTGACCGGACGCGCGAGTGACCTCATCAACACCGCGGGCAAAAAAGTGAACCCGCGCGAGATCGAGGCGGTGATCCTCGAGATCGACGGCGTGCGCCAGGTGAAGGTCTACGGTGAGCCCGCCGGCGCGCGCGGCGAAGTCGTCGCCGCGGCGATCGTCGCAACGCCCGACGTCACGCGCGAACACGTTCGTCAGTTCTGCCGCGCGCGACTCTCACTGCACAAAGTGCCGCGCATCGTGAAGCTCATCGAGTCGATCCCGACCGACGAGCGGGGCAAGATCAAACTGGCTGCTCTCGCGCAGTTGTAGGTCTGGACTGCGGCGACGCAAGTCGCCGCTCTCTTCGCGGAGGCGCAAGCCTCCGCCACCCTCGGCCGAGGCAGTGCCTCGGCGCTCCCGGAGCGGTAGCTCGCGCTACCGCAGTCCAGAAGGCGCAGCGGTCGGCGCCGGGCTCCGCTTCCGCCGGAACACCTTCTTCACCTGCAGCATCACGCCCTCCGCCTCGGCGAACATCCACAGCTTGAAGCCGCGCATGGCCATGCGCATCGGCGCGATGCCGAGGTCGAAGTAGGCCTTGATGCGGCGGCCGTTGTTGCGCGCGCCCGCGACGCCGGCCACGCGGCGCAGTTCCGCGATGCGCTGGAAACGGCGGTTGTAGAGCTGCATCAGGTGATAACTGAGAAACGCCGGCTTCGGTCCGAGGACCGGCATCCATGAGAACTTCTTGAGGAATCGGTACGCGGGGATGACGACGAAGATGTAGTACTGCGCGGTGTCGATCAGCATCGCGGCGGTCAGCAGATCCGACTCGCCCATGTAGTAGTACTTGTCCTTGTACACCGCGCGGAAGAAGCGCCAGTACGAGCGGATGAACGTCTCGTTGTGCTCCGCGATGCGCGCGCTGACGTCCTTCCCCATCGCGTCTTCTTTGATGATCTCGACCGTCGCCTCGACGCTGAACGCCGCGTGGTCGAGGCCGGGCGAGTAGTACGGATCGAGGAACACCGCCGCGTCGCCGACGAGCGCCCAACCGCGGCCCATGTACTGCTTCGTCGAATACGCGAGCGACGAATAGAAGCGGAGGTCGTCGAAGCGCGGCTCCGCGCCGTCGATGAGCTCCGCGAGCGCGGGAATCGCTTTGAGAAACGCGACGAAATCCTCGGCGCGATTCTTCGACTGATGCAGATCGACGAGGCGCTTGTCGAACACCACGCCGATGCTCGTCTCGCCGTTGCCGAGCGGAATGACCCAGATCCAGTAGCCGAGGCCCGTGTAGTGATTCGTGCCGAGGCGTCGTGAGCCGATGTTGCCCGCGCCGATGCCGGCGTCGACGGCGAGATCGTCGATGTGGCGCACGTTGCGCCAGCGGCACCAGATCGCGGCGGTTGGATGCTCGTCGTTCCGCTCGATGAGGTTCAAACGGCGGCCGAGGAAATTCACACGGCCCGTCGCGTCGATGATCCAGCGACACGAGATCTCACCGCTGTCCAGCCTGATCGTGTGATCGAACTCGCCGAGGGTCACGTCCAGGACTTTCGCGGGACGCAGCAGCTCCGCGCCCTCGCGAACCGCCGTGGCGAGAAGATGCTCGTCGAGCGCGTCGCGGCGCAGCTGAAACGCGGGGACGGTGCTGCGGACGTAGCCGCCGCTTTCGCTCGCGTTCGCGTGACCCGTGACCTTGTCGTTCGAGAACCAGTAGCGGAGGCCTTCCTTCGGCAACTGCTCCGCCTCGAGGTGATGCCACATCTTCAGCCGGCGCGTCAGAAACATCGCCGACATCTCCGTCGTCGCCTCGCCGACCTTCATGTCGAAGGCCTCGAGCTTCTCGACGATCAGCACGCGCAGATCGGGACATTCGCGGCGAAGCAGAATCGCCGCGGACGCGCCGCTGAACGCCCCGCCGAGGATCACGACGTCATACCGGGTCACGCGGTCAACGTAACACGGTCGGGGGTCACATCTGGAAAACGAACTTCGCGTCTACACCGGGTAGCGGAGAAGTTCGTTTTCCAGATGTGACCCCACCTGCTAGGATGCGCGCCCTCATGCAGGAGACCCTTCACCATCTGCTCGTTTCGTGGATGCAATTCATCCTCGACTGGGGCTACCTCGGCATCTTCGTCATGATGGCGTTCGAGAGCACCGCGGTCCCGATTCCGGCCGAGATCGTCATCCCTCCCGCGGCGTACTGGGCCGCGCAGGGGAAGCTCAGTCTGGCCGGCGTGATCCTCGCCGCGACGGCGGGCTCATGGGTTGGATCGGCGATCAGCTACTGGATCGCGTGGAAGCTCGGCCGGCCGCTCGTGGATCGCTGGGGCAAGTACGTGTTCATGTCGCCGCAGAAGATCGCGAAGGCCGATGACTGGTTCGATGCGTACGGCGCCGGCGGGATCTTCGTCGCGCGTCTTCTGCCGGCGATCCGCCATCTGATCTCGATCCCGGCGGGTCTCTTCAAGATGAACTTCAAATGGTTCTCGCTGATGACCATCGCCGGCGCGGGGATCTTCTGCGCGGCGCTGGCGTGGTTCGGCCAGCGCGTGATCGGCGATCGTCCCGACCTGATGCAGAACCCCGAGGCGCTGACGGCGGTGCTGAAGGAGAAGCTGATCTATCTGATCGCGTTCGCGGTCGTGATCGGCGCGCTCTACTGGCTCATGACGTGGATGCAACGGCGCGCGCACCGCGCCTGAGCTCCGCGATCGCCTGCTCCGCCTGCCACAGGTGCCGCCGCTGGTGCGCGGTGATGATCCGGAACGCGGAGTAGACGTTGTATTTGATGCGCTTGTCGAACGGCGACACGACGCGCATCTTCGCGGGATCGAGCTCGCGCGTTTCGTTGAACAGCGCCCTGAGCTGCTGCTGGAACGACGTGAACTCCGCGAGCGCCTCCGACTTCGCGCGCACGGAGCGCGGCACAAACGGCGCGCTCGTTTTCACGCGCGAATGAATCGGCGGCTCGAGAAACCAGCGCAGCACGCGGCCCATCAGATCCATCTTCGGCATGCTGCCGGAGCGAAGTCCTTTCGCACGCGCGTCCTCGATCGCTTTGCGCAGCACCGGCAGAAACTGCTCGCTCGAAATGCTGAGGTGCGACAGGCACTCGGCGGCGGACCAGCTTCGCGGATTCGGCCGCACCGTGAACAGACGCGCTTCGGTGCTGTCGACGAGCTTGCGCGCACGACGCGACGCGTCCTCCAGCTCTTGTTCGACTGCCTCCATTGCGTCCACGGTTTATGGAATTCTAGTCGCGCTTGTCGAGGAGTGCTTCTCCGAGCTCGCGCGAGCGCCGCGTTGCCGCTTCGACCGCGTTCATGAGCGTCGTCCGCAGCCCGCCATTCTCCAGCGTGTGGAGTCCGGTGATCGCGGTTCCGCCCGGCGACGTGACCATGTCCTTCAATCGGCCGGGATGCTCGTTCGTTTCCAGCAGGAGCTTCGCGGATCCGAGGAGCGTCTGTGCGGCGAGGAGCTGCGCGGTCCGTCGCGAGAGGCCGACTTTCACGCCCGCGTCGCTGAGCGCCTCGAGAATCAGGAACACGTACGCCGGACCCGATCCGCTGAGCCCTGTCACTGCATCGAGTTGATATTCGTCGAGGATCACCGTGATGCCGATCGCGTCGAAGATGCGCTTCGCGTCCTCGAGATCCTCGGGCCGCGCGTGCTCGCCGCCCGCGATCGCCGTCGCGCCGGCGTCGACGAGTGCCGGCGTGTTCGGCATCGCGCGCACGACGCGCGTCCCTCCCGCGAGCCGCGCCTGAATCGCCGCCACCGGCACACCCGCCGCGATCGAGATCACGAGGGCATCGGCGCGAATCGAGTCCGCGACTTCATCGAGCACGCGACTGAGGATCTGCGGCTTGACCGACAACACGACGATGTCCGCCGCCGCGGGAACTTTGTTGTCGTTCGTCGCCGCGATCCCGTACTTCGCGCGCAATTCCGCAGTTCGCTCCTCGCGCGGCCCGCTCGCGCTGATCTGCTCCGCACCAAACGTCCCGCGGAGCAACCCGCGAATCATCGCCTCGGCCATGTTGCCGGCGCCGATGAAGCCGATGGTGCGGGTCATGGGAGGTATGCCTCGATTGCTGTGATGAGTGGAGGGAGATCGTCCTTCACGGTTGCCCAGATGCGCGGCGTTTCCAGCCTCCGATAGTGATGAATGGCGACGTGGCGCTGTCCAATCACGACGCTCCACGGAATGGCCGCGATCCGTTTCCTCGTCTCCTCCGAGATTCCACTGGCCGCTTCTCCGATGATCTCGAGACACCGCACCACCGCGTATCGAGTTTTGTCATCGCCGACAAAATCAGCCTCCGACATGCCTTCGACGAAGACAAGGGCCATCCGTGCTTCGCGGAGCATGTCCTCGAGAAGCCCTTCGTCACGCGACATCGAGTTCCACCGCGCTGTTCAGAATCGAGGGTTTTCGGAATCGGTTTTCGCTTTTCTCGACCGTGTCGCGCTCGACGAGGTCGACGGCCCGGCCGAAAATTTTCGCCAGCTCCTCTTCCATGCGTACCCAGTCGAACAGCGTCCACGGCGCGCCCTTCTCGAACCGCACCAGCACGTCCACATCGCTGTCCGCCCGGAACTCCTCCGGACGCGTGACGCTCCCGAAGAGCGCGAACTCCGTCACCTTCCACTTCCTGCAGAAGGCGCGGAGCTGCTCTTTCGGGACGTCGATCGCGATCATGCGGCCGTCCCGTGGCACTTCTTGTACTTCTTCCCCGAGCCGCAGGGGCAGGGGTCGTTGCGTCCGACTTTCGCCTGCGCGCGTTTGACCGGCGCGGCGGCTTCCTTCGGCGCGCCGGAGAACGTCAGCTGTTGTTTCGGGGGTTGCGGCGGCAACGCACGCTGCACGCGCTGCGCTTCCTCGTGATCGCTGTCCGCGCCGCCGATCTGCATCTTCCAGAGCATCTTCACCACGCGGTCCTGAATGCGCTCCATCATTTCCTGGAAGAGATCGAATGATTCCTTCTTGTACTCGATGAGCGGGTCGCGCTGGCCGTAGCCGCGCAGACCGATGCCTTCCTTCAGGTGATCGATGTTGAGCAGGTGATCCTTCCACTGCTGATCGATGACCTGCAGCAGGAGGTACTTCTCGTTGAGGCGCATGTTGTCCGCGCCGAGGAGCGATTCCTTCTGCTCGTAGTGCTTGTTGACCGCCTCGACGATCTTGTACTTCACCTCGTCGCGGCGATCGGCATCGAGATCCGCGCCGGCGGTCTTCAGGTCGAGACCGAAGTAGTCGTAAAGCTCCGCATTCAGCTCCGTCTCGTTCGGATGCTCGCGCTGATCCTCGGGATAGTGCGTGTCGATGAGGAACTCGACGATCTCGTCCGCGGCGTTGAGGATGTACTCCTTCCCTTCGCGGCCTTCGAGAATCGAGCGGCGCAGCGTGTAGATCGACTCACGCTGCTTGTTCATCACGTCGTCGTACTCGAGCAGATGCTTGCGGGCCTCGAAGTTGCGCCCCTCGACCTGCTTCTGCGCGCGTTCGATCGCGCGCGTGACCATGCCGTGCTCGATCGGAACGCCTTCCTCCATGCCGAGGCGCTCCATCAGGCCCATGATTCGATCGCCGCCGAAGATGCGCATCAGATCGTCTTCGAGCGAGAGATAGAAACGCGACGAGCCGGGATCGCCCTGACGGCCGGAGCGGCCGCGGAGCTGGTTGTCGATGCGCCGCGACTCGTGGCGCTCGGTGCCGATGATGTGCAGACCGCCGGCATCCTTCACTGCCTCGTGCTCGTGCTTCCAGTCGATCTGAATCTCTTCCTCGATGCGTTTCCGTTCGCTCGCGTCGGTGACGTCCTTCGACTTCTGCGCCGCGAGAAACTCGGGATTGCCGCCGAGGAGAATGTCGGTGCCGCGGCCGGCCATGTTCGTGGCGATCGTGACCGCGCCCTTGCGGCCCGCCTGCGCGACGATCTCCGCTTCGCGCTCGTGATACTTCGCGTTGAGCACGACGTGCTGGATGCCGCTCTTCTTCAGCGCGGAGGAAAGCGCTTCCGACTTTTCGACGGAGATCGTGCCGACCAGCGACGGCTGGCCCGCGAGCTGTTTCTCCTTGATCTCGTCGACGATCGCGCTGAACTTCTCGCGCTCCGTGCGATAGACGAGATCGGCCTGGTCGCGCCTGATCATCGGACGGTTCGGCGGGATGACCACGACCTCGAGCTTGTAGATCTTGTCGAACTCCGCCGCTTCCGTGTCCGCGGTGCCGGTCATGCCGGCGAGCTTTTCGTACATGCGGAAGAGGTTCTGGAACGTGATCGTGGCGAGGGTCTGATTCTCGGCCTCGATCTTCACTCCTTCCTTCGCCTCGACGGCCTGATGCAGACCGTCCGACCAGCGCCGTCCCGGCATCAGCCGTCCGGTGAACTCGTCGACGATGATGACCTCACCATCCTTGACGATGTACTCGACGTCGTTCTTGTAGAGCGCATGCGCGCGCACGGCCTGCGTGACGCAATGCAGCGTGTCCATGTTGACCGGGTCGTAGAGGTTGTCGACGTGGAGAAGTTTTTCCGCGTGCAGCACGCCCTCTTCCGTCAGCACGGCCGTGTGCTGCTTCTCATCGACCTGGAAATCCTTGTCCTTGACGAGCTTCGGGATGATCCGATCGACCTGGTAGTACTTGTCGACCGATTCCTCGGACGGACCGCTGATGATCAGCGGCGTGCGCGCTTCGTCGATGAGGATCGAGTCGACCTCATCGACGATCGCGTAGACCGGATCGCGCTGGACCATCTGCTCCAGCTCGAACTTCATGTTGTCGCGGAGGTAATCGAAACCGAATTCGTTGTTCGTGCCGTAGGTGACGTCGCAGCGATACGCCTGCTGGCGCTCGCGATCGCCGTGCGAGTTCTGGATCACGCCGACGGTGAGGCCGAGGAATCGGTAGATGCGGCCCATCCACTCGGAGTCGCGGCGCGCGAGGTAATCGTTCACTGTCACGACGTGCACGCCGCGGCCGGTGAGCGCGTTCAGGTAAACCGGAAGCGTGGCGACGAGCGTCTTTCCTTCGCCCGTTTTCATCTCCGAGATCTTGCCGCGATGGAGAACCATGCCGCCCATGAGCTGGACGTCGAAGTGGCGCATGTTCAGCACGCGCTTGCCCGCCTCGCGGCACACCGCGAACGCCTCGGGCAGCAGATCGTCGAGCGCGGCCTGAAGGTCGGCCTGCGCGGCCTTGATCGCGTTCTCGTCGCGCGGAACTTCTTTCTTCACGGCATCGAGGGCCTCGACGACGGGACGCAGGCGCTCGCGGAATTCGGTCGTTTTCTCGCGCAGTCCGTCGTCGGAGAGCGCGCTGATTTCAGGCTCGAGGGCGTTGATTTGCGCGACGACCGGCCGCATGGCCTTGACGTCGCGCTCGTGCTTCGAGCCAAAGATGGCTGTCAGAATTTTGTCGATCATGCAGATCTCGCTTCAGTGAAATTGGAGGCGCAGCAACAGCCGCGCCGCAGACGGAGGGGAAGGCGCTCAGCAGCAGGCGCCGGGCGCGCGGGCCGCGATGCTGCCGCGCAGCGGCGTGAGGCGCGGGGACGCCGGACGATCGCCGAGACGGACGAGCACGGGCTTTTCGAAGACGCGCGTGGTGCGAACCACCGCGCGGCGCTCGATCCTTCTCGCGGCTCGGCGCGAGCTGATGGCGATCAGCGCGAACGCCGGACGCGGAGCGCGGTCGGCCGATGCGGCCACCATTCCGAATGCCAGCGCGAGAAGTGAGAAGAGACTCATATGGTCAAAAGGTGCGTCAGGGTATCAAAAACACGATCAGCGCCTCAGCATTTCCAGCCGTTTGAGGGTCATCCACGTCTGATGCCCGAGGAAGACGACGAGGGCGAAGTAGGCGACGGCGATCAGCGTGCGGCGGCCGAGGTCGAGCTCGTAATAGTGCGCGTCGGTCTTCTCGCGCACGAGGGACAGGTAGACCTGCACCGCGGCGAGGACGGCGATCAGGATGATCAGCGGATTCGGCTGATCGATCACCTTCCAGACGACCACGCCGCCGCCGAGAACCCACATCCACTTCGTGATCGCGGCGGAGATCCGGCCGCCGTCGAGCATGCCGAGAGGGATGAGGTTGAAGAGATTGATGACGAAGCCCATCGCGGCGATGAAGAGCCAGACGGGATCGTTCAGCCACTTCGAGATCTGAAGGCAGATCAGCGACGCGGCGGTGCCGAAGATCGGGCCCGCGAGTCCGATCTGTGCGTCGTCCCACGCGGTGCGCGGCTGATCCTTCAGCGTGACCGCGCCGCCGATGAACGGGATGAAGACCATGTATCCGGCACGGAGACCCTTCGCACGGATCGCGACCGCATGGCCGATCTCGTGGATCAGCGTGATCACGACGAATCCGACGACCACCGCGAATTTGAATTGCGTCGTGTAGGCGACGATCGTGACGACGAACGACCCGCCCGCGATCGCGTACTGCAGCCCGCTGAATCCCTCGAACGGATTGACCCAGAAAAGACGGGCACGCTCGACCACCAGGATGAGCAGAGCCTTCGCCTTCAGCAGCGTCACCCCGACGAGGATGACCAAGCCGGACAGCCACTTACGGGCTTTGTCTTTCACGAGCGGGCCGTACAACGCCGGACGGAAATCCGTATTCCGGTTACGATCCGCCCCCGTGTCCGAAGTCGACGCCCTCCGAACGCAGCTCCGCGACCGCGGATACCTGACGCATGGCATCGAGCGGTGGTTCGCGCTCGATCCGTTTCGTTCGCGCGCGTTCTGGCTCGAGCTGGTGACCGTCGCATTGAAGGCGGCCACGCTGATCGCGGCGTTTGGCGCACTGCCGTTCGTCGCGGTGATGACGCTACGCAATCCCGCATTGCACGCCCTCGAGACCCTCGGCCTCTTCGCGACTTACGGCGCGACCTGGCTCGCGGTCGCATTCGCGTTCGTCATCGCCATCGCGCTCGTGCTGAAGATTCGTCCCGCGCTTGCGATCGACACGCCTCGCGCGTTGCTCGCGATCTCGCTCGCCTCCGGCGCGCTGTTCGTCGCGCCGGTCGCGATCTGGTGGACGCGATTCGATACGCCGCCGGCGACGACGGAACTGATCGCCGGCGCGGCGCTCGCCGTGATTTTTCTGATCATCGTCACGTTCGTCGTCTCAGCGGCGCTGTTGTCGTTTTCGATCTACGAGCTGAAACGCGTTCCCGCGATTCATCAGAAGCCGCGCACGATTCCGATGGCCGTCGCGGCGATCGCGTTGATCGCGCTCCTGTTCGTTCCGGCGTACACGCGCCGCGAACAGACGCCGCGCGAAGCGATGGTCGTGACGACGCCGGTGACACGACGCATCGCGCTGATCGCGGTCGACGGCCTCACGCACGAGATCCTGCAGTCGCATCCGCTGACGCTGCCGCACGTCGCCGCGATGCGATCCGTGCCGGGCGCATCGACGACGGAACGATGGGCAACGCTCGGCACCGGCGTTCCGACCGCGACGCACGGCGTTCGCGCGATTGAAGGAGTCCGTTTTCGCGGCGGCCGTCACGTGCTGCAGGCGCTCTCGCGCAGCGATTTCGTGCTCCTCAACCTCGCGCCCGCGCTCGGCATCGCGCGACGCGAGCCGCTGCCGCCGACCGTCCGCCGCCGCGATTACGTCTGGGAGATCGTCGCGAGACGCGGCATCCCCGCGCTCGCGGTGAACTGGTGGACGACCGACGACCGCCACGAAGGCGCGCTGACCTCCGTTGGTCCCGCATCGATCTTCACCGCATCGCGCGGCGATGCGTTGCGCCTCGACGCCGCGGCAGACGCGCGATTCCTTCGCGAGCTCGATCGCACGCATCCGCAATTCGCGACGATCTACCTCCCCGCCCTCGACGTCGTGCTCAATCGTTTGCCGCTCGATCAGTCGTCGCGTCTCACGCAATCGCTGCGCGCACTCGAAGGTCTGAGCGAGCTCGCGCAGCAGACGCGGAATCGTGGCTACGAGGTGATCGTCATCGGCCTGCCGGGCGACGGCCAGCAGGGCCGTGCGGTCGTCGCGTCATGGATGGGACTGCAGATCCGAAACGGCGAAGACCTCGCCCCGGTGCTGCTCGATCTTCTCGGCTTTCCCGCGTCCGACGAAATGCCCGGCGGCTCGCACGCCGAGCCGCGCATCGCAAGTTACGGCAATCGCGCCGCGGCATCCGCCGCATCGCGCGTCGATGAGGATTACTACAGGAACCTGAAGTCGTTGGGATACATCCGGTAGTCGCACAGTCGCACAGTCGCAAAGTCTCACAGTCGCACAGCTCGTGCCCCTGTGCGACTTTGAGACTGTCAGACTGTGAGACGGTCACACTCCGTGGAGGGACAATGAAGAAACTCGCACTACTCCTGGCAATCGCGCTCCCAGCGCTAGCGCAATCGCAGCGCCCCATCACCTTCGAGGACATGTCCGCGATGCGGCGCATCGGCGCGCCGAGGGTTTCGCCGGACGGCAAGTGGGTCGCGTATGACGCGAGCACGATCGATCTCGCGGGCAACAAGCGTTTGAGCGCGGTCTACATCGTGCCGGCCGACGGCAGCGCTCCGTCGAAGAAGGTCACCGACGGCACGAAGCAGGACGACGGCGCGGCGTGGTCGCCCGACGGAAAGACCATCGCGTATGTCTCGAACAAGGACGGCGCGACGAAGCAGCTCTACCTTCTCGACGTCGCGAGCGGCGCGTCAAAGAAGGGTCCCGCGCTGAGCACCGGCGCCGCGAGTCCGCAATGGACGCCGGACGGAACCGCGGTCATCGTCAGCTCCGACGTCTATCCCGACTGCGGCGTCGACCCGAAATGCAACGACGATCGCACCGCCGCCGCGGAGAAAGTCCCGTCGAAGGCTCGCGTCATCAACGGCCTTTTCTATCGTCACTGGAACGCGTGGACGGAGCCGACGAAGGGGCACCTGATTTACGTTCCGCTCAGCGGCGGTGCCGCGCGCGATCTCACGCCTGGCGGATTCTCAGCCGATGCGTTCGACGTCTCGCCCGACGGCAAGGAAGTCGTCTTCGTTCGCAACACCGATCCGCGTCCGGAGATCTCGACGAACACCGATCTCTTCACGGTTCCTGTGACCGGCGGCGAGCCGAAGCGCATCACCTCGCGCACCGGCGGCGACGACGATCCGCACTACTCGCCCGACGGCAAGTGGATCGCGTACCGATCGCAGTCGCGCGGCGGATACGAGTCCGATCTCTTCGAGCTCTGGCTCTACGACCGCACGTCCGGCCAGTCGAAGCGCATCGCCTCCGATTTCCCGAACTGGATCGAATCGATCGACTGGGCGAAGGACAGCAAAACGCTCTTCGTCACCGCGCCGCTGAAGGGCAAGACCGCGCTCTACGAGATGACGCTCGACGGCAAGGCCTCGATGCTCAACAACGCGGGCTCGGTCGAGAGTGTCGAAGTCGGACCGGACGGCCGCACGATCTTCTTCGCGATGTCGACGCTGCGCCGCCCGTCAGACATCTACTCGATGGCGAAGAACGGTCCGTCGCGCAAGCTCACCAGCGACAACGACGCGCTGCTCGCGCAAATCGCGATGTCCGAAACGAGCGACGTCTGGTGGAAGGGCGCGGACGGCGCCGACGTGCAGGGCCATCTCGTCAAGCCGCCGAACTTCGATCCGTCGAAAAAATATCCGGCCATCGTGCTCATCCACGGCGGCCCGCAGGGTGCGTGGGGCGACTCGTGGGGTTATCGCTGGAATCCGCAGATCTTCGCAGCGCGCGGCTACGTGATCCTGATGCCGAATCCGCGCGGCTCGACCGGCTTCGGCCAGAAGTTCGTCGAGGACATTTCGAAGGACTGGGCCGGGAAGGCCTACGTCGACATCATGAACGGCGTCGACGCGTTCGCCGCGATGCCATTCGTCGACGCGAATCGCATGGGCGCCGCCGGCGGCTCCTACGGCGGCTACATGGTCGACTGGATCCTCGGCCACTCGAATCGTTTCAAGGCGCTCGTCTCGCACGCCGGCGTGTACAACCTCGAGTCGATGTACGGCGTGACCGAGGAGCTGTGGTTCCCGGAGTGGGAGCTCGGCGGCAATCCGTGGGACAACCCCGAGCTGTACGAGAAGTTGTCGCCGCACAAATTCGCGAAGAACTTCGCCACGCCGACGCTCGTCTCGCACGGCGAGATCGATTTCCGTGTGCCGATCGATCAGGGCCTGCAGCTCTTCACCGCGCTGCAACGGCGCGGCGTCCCCTCGAAGCTGCTCTATTTCCCCGATGAGGGCCACTGGGTCCTCAAGCCGCAGAACTCGCGTCTTTGGTACCAGACGGTCGGCGACTGGTTCGACCAGTGGCTGAAGAAGTAGTTGGTCGGTTGGTAGTTGGTAGTTGGTCGTTGGCTTTTCACCAACTACTAACTACCAACTAAACTACTGACTACCTTCTACGGTCGTGTAACGGTCGACGGCGTGGCCGCGG
>Ga0075425_100000581_pt1 | contig 34428 bp, 34 predicted proteins | sample SoiMethybrSBSTD4_FD_75300 | JGI IMG/M metagenome (GOLD analysis project Ga0075425, IMG submission 75300) | Bulk soil microbial communities from a Populus tree surrounding site in Tennessee, USA - Soil MetaG P. TD hybrid SBSTD4 | ecosystem: Environmental > Terrestrial > Soil > Tree plantation... | reverse complement strand
GAGCTCAGGGCGCGAGGTGACGGGGTACGCCTTGCCTATGTCACGCCATCCCATCAGTTTCCAACGGGAGCGGTCTTGCCGCTGGAGCGCAGGCTGGCACTGCTCAGTTGGGCGGAAGACGTTGGCGCGTTCGTCGTCGAGGACGACTACGACAGCGAGTATCGGTTCAAGGGCCATCCGATCGCCGCGATCAAGAGCCTCGATCGCGATGGTCGGGTACTCTACGTCGGCACCTTCTCCAAGGTGCTCTTCCCCGCGTTGCGACTGGGCTACCTCGTGGCGCCACCGGAGCTCGCTCCGGCCCTCACGGCGGCAAAACTCCTCACGGACCGACACGCCCCGACTCTTGAGCAGGCAGTGTTGGCCGAGTTCATCGCTGAAGGCTACTTCGACCACCTTCTGCGCCGTCTACGCAAGCGGGTCGCTGCCCGACGCACCGCGCTGCTGGCAGCCCTCGACGACCACCTCGGCGATCGTGTGATGGTCTCCGGGACGAACGCCGGGATTCACGTTCTGCTGGGCCTACGGGATGTCCCATCCGGACGTCTTCCTGCTGTCGTCGAGCGAGCGGAGGCCGCAGGGGTCGGCGTCTATCCTTCGACGCTGTGCTACATGACACCTCCGCGCCGCGCAGGACTCATTCTTGCGTATGCAGCGATGACGGAGGAAGACATCCGATCGGGGATTCGGCGACTGGCTGGCTGCCTGCCCCCGGCCGCTGCATACAGTAAGCGGACACCCCGACGGACACCAGGCACCACGAGGTCGCGACGGGTTCCTAGGACCGCGCCACCGCCGCGTCCTGGACGGCGCGGCGCGCGGCGCTGATCTCGTCCTGCACGGCGTCGGGGCCCGGAAAGACGCGATCGGCCTTGCGGTACCAGTAACGCGCGTTGTCGAGATCTCCCTCGAGCGTGTGGACGATGCCGTGCAGCCACGCCGCCAGTGCCGACGTTTCCTTCTGGACGATCTCGTGCGCCGGCTGCCAGGCCCCGGTCGCCAGCAGCTCCACGGCGCGCGTGAGGGGTTCCGCGCCGGCCATCGTCGCCTCCTAGAACCTCTCGACCTGGACGCGATTGTCGTGGAAGACGGCGCCATGGCCCATGTCGGCGTCGCGCTCGGCGACGGTCGCGTTGGCATTGGCGGCGCCGGCGACGCGCTTGGGCCAGAAGCCTTTGATGCCGGCGGTGACGCCGGGCGACACGCGGTCGCTGACCGCCACCATCGCCCGGAACTCGCCGCGATCGTTGTAAACGCGAGCCTCGTCGCCCGGCGCGAGCCCGCGCGCGGCGGCGTCCGTCGGGTGCAGCTCGATCGTGGGCCGTCCCTGTCGCTCGGCCAGCTCGGGGACGTTCGCGAACATCGCGTTCAGGAAGTAGTGCGACGCGGCGGCGATCAGCGCGAGGGGATAACGGCGCGCGAGCTCGGTGTCGCGCTGGGCCGCTTCGTAGGGCGGCGAGTACGTGGGCACGGGATCGAGCCCGGCCGCCGCCATGCGCGCGGAGTAGAACTCGAGCTTTCCCGATTTCGTGCGAAAGCCGTCGGCGAAGGGCACGAAGGGCGTCGGCACCGGCAGGCGCGCCCAGCCCTCGCCCTTGAGCCGCTCGAGCGTGATCCCGGCGACGGCGGCGCCGGCCGAGGCGAGCACGTCACGCGCCATCTGCTCATCGCTGTCGTACACGCTCGGCTCGGTCACGCCGAGCCGGCGCGCCAAGCGACGGAAGATCTCGCTGTTGGAGAGACACTCGCCGGGCGGCGGCACCGCTGGCTCGTTCCACGACACGTAGAGATGACCGTACGCGTAGTGAAGGTCGGCGTGCTCCGTCTGCATCGTCGCCGGCAGCAGCAGGTCCGCGTAGTCCGCGGTGTCCGTCTGGAAGTGATCGATCACGACGGTGAAGAGGTCCTCGCGGGCGAGGCCGCGCCGAACCTTGTTCTGGTCGGGCACGGTGGCGGCCGGGTTGGCGCTGTAGACGAGCAGGGACTGCACGGGCGGATCCTTCACCTCGAGGAGCCCCTCGCCGAGGCGCGTCATCACGAGCGTGCGCGTCCCCGGCGGGCGGAGATCGTCGCGCCCGAGCGCCTTCCAGTCGGCGCCGAAGAAGCCGCGCGTGTCGTAGACCGCGCCTCCGCCCGGATACCGCCAGTCGCCGGTGACGCCGGGGATGCAGGTGATCGCGCGCACGGCCATGCCGCCGCCGGCGTGGCGCTGCATGCCCATGGTCAGGCGAATGCCGGTGGGCCGCGTGCCGGCGAGCCGCTCGCCGAGCGCGACGATCTGCTCGCGCGGCACGCCCGCGATGTCGGCCACGCGCTCCGGGGGGTACTCGAGAATCCGCCGGCGGAACGCGTCCCAGCCGACGGTGTGGGCCTCGATGAAGTCGCGATCCTCCTTGCCGAGCGACACGACGACGTGCAGGAGTCCGAGCGCGAGCGCGGCGTCGGTGCCGGGCGTCAGGCGCACGTGCTCGTCGGCGCGCTCGGCCGTCCGCGTGCGGACGGGATCGATCGCCACCAGGTACGCGCCCTCGCGCCGCGCCGCCTCGACGTATTTCCACAGGTGATGGTTGGTGGTCAGGGTGTTGGTGCCCCAGAGGAAGATCAGCTTCGAGAAGCTGAACGTCTCCGGGTCCATGCCGACCTGATTGTGACCGAGGGTGTAGCCCGTGCCGTACCCGCCCGCGATCGTGCAGATCGTCATTAGGTGCTGCGACGTCCCCAGCACGTTCCACAGGCGGCGGCCGCAGCCCGCGACCCCCTGCAGGATCCCCATGCTGCCCGTGCCCTGATACGGCCAGATGGCCTGCGGCCCGTGGCGGGCGATGATCGCCTGCCAGCGCTCGGCGATCTCGTCCAGCGCGTCGTCCCAGGAGATGCGCGCGAACCGTCCCTCGCCCTTGCGCCCGACGCGCCGCTGCGGATGGAGCAGCCGGTCGGGGGAGCGCGTGTAGTCGAGGAACCGGTTGACCTTCGCGCAGAGCGCGCCGCGGGTGTACGGATGGCGCCGATCACCGCGCAGCGCGCTGGCCACGCCGTCCTCGACGGTGACGACCCAGCTGCAGGTGTCGGGGCAATCGAGCGGGCAGGCGCCGACGACGTCGCGACGGATCATGCCGCTCTCACGTTAACACCATCTGCGTCTGGATCGTCAGCGACAGCAGCCGCCCCGACCCGTCGGTGACCCGCGTCTGCCACACCATCGTCCGCTTGCCGCGATGCAGCGGCGTCGACTCCGCGCGGACCGTCCCCGCCCGACCCGCCGCGAAGAAGTTGGTCTTCGACTCCAGGGTCGTGGTCGTCGCGCCGGGAGGAAGATTCAGGACCGTGGCCGCCGCGCCCACGGTGTCGGCGAAGGCCATCAGCGTGCCGCCGTGGAGGCTGCCGCCCACGGTCGTCAGGTCCTCGCGGTACGAGAGCTCGGCGGTCACACGCTCCCGTGTCGCTTCGACGAAACGAATGCCGAGGAGCTCGCCCAGCGTCCCCCTGAACTGCTCGGTGAGGGCCGTCGCGTCCATGTCCATGCCGAACTCCCATGTTGATTCATCGCTCGAATTCGTGGAGCGCCCGCTCGAGCCTCACCTGCACGGTCGCCTTGTCGGAGCCGGCGAGCACGCGGGCCTCGTCCGGCGTGGGGATCCATCCGCGCGCCCTCAGCTTGCGGAACTCGGGGCGGACACGTCGATAGTCCCGACCCTCGAAGAGGCTCGGGCCCGCCAGGAACGAGTACTCGATGCCGTTGCGCACGAGCTCCTTGACGTCGCGGTACGAGAGGTTCCATCCCCGCACGGCCCGCACGTATTCCATGGTGAGGTTGCTGCGGCTGATTCCCTCGTCGTCGGTGTTGATGGTGAGCGGGACACCGGCCCGGCGGTACAGCCGGAAGGGATGCCGGTCGCCCTCGACGCCCAGGATGACCGCGTTGCTGGTGGGACACACCTCCACGGCGATGCCTTCGCGCCGCATCATGCGCAGGAGGCCCGGCAGATCGTGCTCCCACGCGATGGAGATCCCGTGACCGATTCGCCGCGCGTGGCCGACCTCGATGGAGCGCCGGATGCGCGACGTCATCGGCTCGACGGGCGAGACCCACAGGTTCAGCTCACCTGCGTGGAGCGAGATGTTCGGCCGGCCGAACTGCCCCCAGAGCCCGTCGAGGATCCGCATCTGACGCTCGAAGCCCTCCTGCGCGATCGGATGGTCTTCGGGGGCCAGGAGGTTCACGCCGACGACACGCGGATCGACCTGCATCAAGGAAAATCCCGCCGCCCACGTCGCCATGATGCGCGCGTCCGTGTCGGTGCGGGCGGCCGCGATCAGATACCGGACGGCCACCGGGCGGTCGAGCCCGGCCTTGTCCGCGACCTCGCGCTCCCAGCGGTCGAGGTCCTGCTTGGCCGCGGTCACGTAGTCGTCGATCAGCGGCTTCAGGCGGCGCGGCAGCTCCTCGGGCGTATCCGTGGCGAGGGCCGCCGACTTGACGCGCTCCATCCCCTCGCGCCCCGGCCCCGCCATCAGCTCGAGATACTGGACGTTCTGCAGGCGCGCGCGGCGGGACATCTCGACGAGCAGCGAGGCTAGATCCAGGTTCGGAACGGCGGTACCGAGAATGCCGAACGTCCGGAAGAACTGGTCATGTCCGCCCGCTGGACCGGTGAACGGCCCTCGCATGCTCGCCGCGTTCAGGAACTGATACCGGAGCCCATCGTCGCTGAGGAGCCGCTCGGCGGGCACGCGACCGGGGCCCGCTTCGGGCTCGAAACGGCTCGTCGCGGGGTCGAAGAAGAGCCCGCGCTGGATCGCCAGACGCAAGGCTTCCTCGGCGAAGATACCCGCGGGAAAGTGGCGATGGAGATCGCCGCCCTTCGGCATCGCCTTGAGAAAGGCGATCAGCGATGGCTCGTCCTGACGCGCCTGCTCGAAGCGCCGCGCCGTGGAGGCCTCGTCGGCGAACGCGGCCGAGGCCATGGCGAGGCCGAGGCAGACGAGCACGGCCCGGTACGCGAGGTTCACGGGCGACATCTTATGCCAACGGACGGACATCGCGCCTTGCCGCTCGTCGGCGCGGCCTGCTACGATCCGCGGGATGTCCACCCTCCCGGAAGCCATCGAGATCGAGACCGCGCCGTCGCCGCGCGCGTCGATCATCTGGCTGCACGGGCTCGGCGCCGACGGGCACGACTTCGTGCCGATTGTCCCCGAGCTCGGCCTGCCCGAGACGTTGCGCGTCCGGTTCGTCTTCCCGCACGCGCCCATGCGCCCGGTCACGATCAACGGCGGCATGGTGATGCGCGCGTGGTACGACGTGGTCGATGCGGGCGGCGCCCGCCGAGAGGTCGAAGCGGGCGTGAGGGAGTCGCAACGTCAGATCGAGGCGCTCATGGCTCGCGAGCGCGCGCGCGGAACGCCGGCCGCCTCGATCGTGCTGGCCGGCTTCTCCCAGGGCGGCGCGATGGCCCTGCACACCGGCCTGCGCCATCCCGAGCGGCTGGCCGGCATCATGGCGCTCTCCTGCTTCCTGCCCCTCGGCGCGACGCTCGCCGCCGAGGCCAGCGCCGCCAACCGCGAGGCGCCGATCTTCATGGCCCACGGCACGCACGATCCGCTGATCCCGCTGGCGCGCGGCCGTGAGGCCCGCGATGCGCTCACCGCCCTCGGCTACCGGGTGGAGTGGCGGCAGTACGCGATGCCGCACGCCGTGTGCGCCGAGGAGATCGCCGACGTCGCGAGCTGGCTTCGCGACGTGCTCGGCGCGGCGTGAGCGGGAGCACACCGGTGGACGTCGTCCTCGACGTGACCCATTACCTCAAAGTCTTCATCGCGATCTTCATCCTGGTGAACCCGTTCGAGGGCATCCCGTTCTTCCTGAGCGTGACGGAGCCGATGACCCAGGAGGAGCGCGACCGCGTGGCGAAGCGGGCCGCGCTGGGCGTGACCGTCATCCTGCTCATCTCGCTCGCCGTGGGCCGGCTGGTTCTCAGCCTGTTCGGGATCACCACGCCGGCCTTTCAGACGGCGGGAGGCGTGATCGTCTTCCTCATCGGCCTCAGGATGGTCCTGTCCTCGCCGGACGCAGACGCGGCGCGGGCCATCGCCGTGGCCCATCGTGACATTGCGATCGTTCCGTTGGCCACGCCACTTCTGGCCGGGCCGGGCGCCATCAGCTCGGTGATCGTCTACGCCAGCCACAGCCCGGGCGCCATGAACTACGCGCTCCTGGCCCTCATCGTCCTGCTCGTGGGCGTGGCCACGCTCCTCTCGCTGCGATTGGCCGAGCCGGTCGCCCGCCGTATGGGAGCGACCGGCGTCGAAATCTCCAGTCGCATCATGGGCCTGCTCGTGACGGCCATCGCGCTCGAGATGATCATGAGCGGCGTGACGAAGCTGCTCCCCGCGCTCGGCCGCTGACGTTCAGGCCGCTTTCAGCGGCCTGCGGGTTGGTTCGCGTCGCGCTACACGACGCCGGCGAGGGATAGGACGCGACGCATGCGATCGGCGGCCATCTCGGGGTCGCGCAGAATGCCGGCGCGGTCGGCGAGGACGAACAGCTCGGCCAGGTGCACGACCGAGCGCGCGCTCTCGAGTCCGCCGACGAGACGGAAGTGCGACTGGTGGCCGTTCAGATACGCGGCGAAGACCACGCCCGTCTTGTAGAAGCGCGTCGGCGCCTTGAAGACGTGCCGGGACAGCGGCAGCGTGGGCGCGAGGATCGCCTCGTAGCGGGCCGCATCGCCGGCATCGAGCGCGCGGAGCGCGGCGGCCGCCGCGGGCGCGATGACGTCGAAGATCCCGAGCAGTGCGTCGCTGGCTCCCTGGGCGTCGCCACGGATCGTGGTCGGATAATCGAAGTCGTCGCCCGTGTACATCCGCACGCCCTTCGGCAGCCGCCGACGCATGGCGATCTCCCGCTGTTGATCGAGCAGCGAGATCTTGAGCCCGTCGACCTTCGCGGCATGCTCGTGCAGGATCGCCAGACACGTCTCCGTCGCGCGGTCCATGTCGGAGGAGCCCCAGTAGCCGGCCAGCGCGGGATCGAACATGTCGCCGAGCCAGTGAATGATCACGGGCTCGCGGACCTGGGAGAGGATCCGGCCGTAGACCTTCGCGTAGTCCTCGGGACCGCGGCCGCAGGCGGCGAGCGCGCGGCTCGCCATGAGGATGATCCGCCCGCCGACACTCTCGATGAACGCGCACTGCTCCTCGTAAGCGGCCTCGACCTCGGCGAGCGTGACGCCGGGGCCGGGCTCGAGATGGTCCGTCCCCGCCCCCGAGGCGAGGATCGCGCCGGAAATCGCGCGCGCCTCGACGACCGAGCGTCGGATCAGCTCCTTGGCCGAGTCCCACGCGAGGCCCATGCCCCGCTGCGCGGTGTCCATCGCCTCGGCCACGGCCAGGCCGAGTGACCAGAGATACCGGCGATATGCGAGGGTCGACTCCCAGTCGATCGCCACGTCGAGCGTCGGGCTGTTGTCGGCGAGCGAGTCGGCCACGACGTGCACCGCGGCGTAGCCGATCCGGCTCCGGATCGGCCCCGTCGCCGGTGGGCACTCGGCGACGCGCGTGGGGACGTAGGGCTCGAGCGTTCCATCGGCTCTGGGCAGCGTGATGGGTTTCATGGCCCTATAGTAATCCGGATGGCCCGCGCCCGTCCGACCCGCGAGGAGATCGCCCGGCAGGACGCCCGCGACCTCGAGCGGCTCGGCTACTCCCAGCAGCTCTTCCGCGAGATGGGCGGCTTTTCGAACTTCGCCATCTCGTTCTCCATCATCTCGATCCTCACGGGGGCCGTGCTCCTCTACGGCTACGGCCTCAAGTTCGCGGGCCCCATCGTGAACTCCGTCGGATGGCCGGTGGTGAGCCTGCTCACGCTCAGCGTGGCGGCGTCGATGGCCGAGCTCGCGTCGGCCTATCCGACGGCAGGCGGGCTCTATTTCTGGGCGTTTCGTCTGGGCGGCCGCACGTGGGCGTGGGTCACGGCGTGGCTCAACATGATCGGCCAGGTGACGATCACCGCGGGGATCAACGTCGCGGCGGCGATCTATCTGATCGGCGCGGCCACACGGATCTTCGGACTGCCCGCGGACGCGAGCGTGCCCGGGCTCGGCCCGCTCACGAGCTGGTCGTTCCAGATCCTCGTCATGGCGCTCATCATGGTTCCCCAGGTGGTGATCAACGTCCGCGGGATCCGGCTGACGGCGCGGCTCAACGACCTGAGTGTCTGGTGGCACATCGGCGGCGTGGTCCTGATCGCGGTCCTGCTCGCCGCGTTCGGCCGTCACCACAATCCCGCCGGCTTCCTCTTCCAGGGCATGACGACGGTGAACCCGCTGGACGCCGCGTCCGCCGACCTCGGCGGGCGCGCCGCGCCCGCGCTGGTCATCGGCGATGCGAGGCTGCCCTCACCGCTGTTCGCGCTGCTGCCCGGGCTCGCCGAGCTCTATCGCGCGGCGCCGTTCGCGCTCGCGTTCGTCCTCGCCCTGCTCCAGGCGCAGTGGACGTACACCGGGTACGACGCCTCCGCGCACGTCGCCGAGGAGACGATGATGGCCCGGCTCAACGCCGCGTGGGGCATCGTGCTCTCGGTCGCTGTCTCCGCGGTCGTGGGCTGGATCATGCTCCTCATCCTCACGTGGTGCATCCCGAGGGGCGACGTGGCGGCGACAGCGAACGACGCGTACCCGGTGCTGCAGATCGTCTACGGCAATCTCGCCGTCGTGTGGGCGCACGCGATCGCCCTCATCATCGGCGGCGCGATGTGGCTCTGCGGTCTGGCCTCCATCACGTCGATGGGCCGCATGTGGTACGCCTTCGCCCGCGACGACGGCATGCCGGGCTCCCGCGCGCTCAAGCGGATCCACCCGCGGTTCGGCACTCCGGCGGTCGCCACGGTGGTGGCGAGCGTGCTCGCCGTGCTGATCTGCCTCTACGCGGCGGCCTACTCCGTCGTGACGTCCATCAGTACCATCACGCTCTATCTCGCGTACGGGATCCCCATCTGGCTCAACGCGCGCAACCGCCGCCGCGGGCTCGGCGAGTTCGTGACCGCGGAGCTGGCCCCGTGGAATCTCGGCCGGTGGGCCGCCGGGGTCAACGGGATCGCGATCGCATGGATCGTCGTGCTGAGCGTCGTCTTCGTGCTCCCGCCGAACGAGCTCGTGCTCTGGACGATGCTGGCGGTCGGGCTCGCGCTCGTCGCCTACTGGCAGCTCTCCGCCCGCCGCCACTTCCGCGGCCCCGCCCGCTGACGTCCCCTTCCGTCGGCGGTTACGACAGCCAGCGCGGTCGTCGTCCGACCGGCGCGCGGCGGGCGGCGCGGAGGACGCGAGCGACCGCATCCTCGGGCGAGGTCGCACGGATCAGCGGCACGCGGCGGCGATCGGGCTGGAAGAGCCGCCACGTCCCGAGCCCGATCACCGGGCGGCCGAGCTTGAGGGCCAGCGCAATCTCCGAGAGCGTGCCGTACATGCCGCCGATGGCGATCACGGCATCGGACGAGCGCACCACGATGACATTCCGCGCCTGATCCATGCCCGTGGCGATCGGAATCGTGACCCAGCGATTGGCCTCCGCGCGATCGACGCCGGGCAGCAACCCGACGACGACGCCTCCCGCGCGGGCCGCGCCCCGCGAGGCCGCGGCCATCACGCCGCCGAGACCGCCGCACACCAAGACGGCGCCGGCCGCCGCGATCGCCGCGCCCACGCGCTCGGCCCGCGCGGCGACGCGCCGCGAGCACCGCCCCTTACCGATCACGCCGATGTGTAGCGCCATGACAGCTCGATCAGAGTAGCCGAGGGGCGCCACGGCTTTGCCGGGGCGCCCCGAGCCACCAACGGGGGGCTTGGGGGGCCCGTGGCTAGGCCCCCCATGTCATCAAACGCCGTAGAACGCGGCGGCGTTGTCGTGCAGGATCTTGCGGCGCGCCGCCTCCGGCAGCTCGACGGCGAGCATCGTCTCGACCGTCTTCGGCCACTCGTGGTCGGGGTGCGGGTAATCGCTGGCGAACAGCACGCGGTCTTCGCCGATCACGCGCACGAGCTCCGGCAGTCCGGGCTCGTCGGGCTCGCACGAGATCCAGCACTGGCGCCGGACGTACGTGCTCGGCGGCAGCGGGAGGTCGGGCTCGCCCTCCACGCCGCGGGTTTTCTCCCAGTGCTCGTCCATCCGCCACAGCCAGTAGGGAAGCCAGCCGCAGCCGGACTCGAGGAAGGCCACGCGCAGGCGCGGATGGCGCTCGAGGACTCCGCGCTCCACGAGCGACAGCATCGCCAGCATCTGCTCCATGGGATGCGAGGCCGTGTGCGTGGCGAAGAACGTGCGGAATCGATCGCCGCCGACCGTCGGCAGGTGGGCGCCCACGCCCTCGTGGATACCGACGGCCACGCCGCGCCGCTCGCACTCCGCCCACAGCGGCTCGTAGGCCGGATCGCCGAGGGTGCGGCCGCGCACCGGATTCGGGCGGACGAAGATCGCGCGGACCCCGCGCTCGGCCACCCGTGCCGCCTCGTCGACCGCCGCCCGCGGATCGTGGAGCGCGACCAGCATTCCCACGGGCCGCAGCCGATCGGGCGCGTGGGCGCAGAATTCCAGGAGCCAGTCGTTGTAGGCGCGACAGATGGCGATGGCGAGTGCGGGGTCGAGATCGTCGACCGCGGCCACGTAGAGCCCCTGGGTCGGGTAGAGGAACGAGATCGCCACCCCACCGGCATCGAGCGCGCGCACCTGCGACTCCGCGCTGTAGCCGGCCGCGTGGTACGCGGGAAGTCGCTTGCGCGTGTCGGCGGCGAAGCGCGCGAGCATGGCGGCGCTGATCGCGTCGTCGCGCGGGGACAACCGCCCCTCCGTGACCAGCCGCGCGCGCCCGTCCGGCGTCTGGACGAGGCCGGGGGCGCGATCGCGGAAGGCGGGATCGATGAAGCGCCTCCACATGTCGGGCGGCTCCATCACGTGCCCATCCGCGTCGATGATCGGCGGTCGCTGCGCCATCGGTGGCCCGGGCGCAGTGTACTACGCGACCGACGCCTCGGCGGTCGCCTCCGCGGCCTCGACGGCGGCCGGCTCGGGACGCGTGGCGCGGCGCGGACGCGGCGTCCGCCGCCGCTCGGGACGCGCGAGCTTCAGCACCGCGAGCGAGCGGGCCTCGAGGGCATACTTCTCGCCGCCGCGGAGCGGGCGGTGGCGCCGTCGCCCCTCGGGCTGACGCGTGTCGAGGATGGTCTCCCAGCGCACGCCGCGATGGTGGGCGGGCAGGACGAACGACAGCGGCTCGTGGTGGGCGTTGAGCAGGATGAGCAGCGTGTCGTCCACGACCGGCCGCCCCTCGGTGTCCATCTCGTTGATGGCGTCGCCGGCCAGCCTGAGCCCGAGGCAGCGCGTGAACGGGTTGTTCCAGTCCTCCTCCGTCATCTCGCGCCCGTCGGGACGCACCCACGAGAGGTCCTTGACCTCGGAGCCGCGGATGCGGCGGCCGAAGAAGAACTGCCGACGGCGCAGCACCGGGTGACGCTTGCGCAGCCCGATGACGAAACGCGTGAACTCGAGCAGCTCGCGGTCGGTGCGATTGAAGTTCCAGTCGTACCAGGACAGCTCGCTGTCCTGACAGTACGCGTTGTTGTTGCCCTTCTGCGTGCGGCCGATCTCGTCGCCGCCGCAGAGCATGGGCACCCCCTGGGAGATCATCAGCGTGGCGAGGAAGTTCCGCTTCTGGCGCTCGCGCAGCGCCACGATGGCGGCATCGTCGGTGGGGCCCTCGGCGCCGTGGTTCCAGGAGATGTTGTGATCGCTGCCGTCGCGGTTGTCCTCGCCGTTGGCCTCGTTGTGCTTGCCGTCGTAGCTGACGAGGTCGGCGAGCGTGAAGCCGTCGTGCGCGGTCACGAAGTTCACGCTGGCGTAGGGGCGCCGGCCGCCGTGGCCGTAGAGGTCGCTGCTGCCGGTGAGGCGGTAGGCGAGCTGCGCGGCCTGGCCCTCGTCGCCGCGCCAGTACGAGCGCACGGTGTCGCGGTACATGCCGTTCCACTCCGCCCAGAGCACGGGGAAGTTGCCGACCTGGTAGCCGCCCTCGCCGAGGTCCCACGGCTCGGCGATGAGCTTGACCTGCGAGATGACGGGGTCCTGGTGGATGATGTCGAAGAACGCGCCCAGGCGGTCGACGTCGTTCAGCTCGCGCGCCAGCGCGGACGCGAGGTCGAAGCGGAAGCCGTCGACGTGCATCTCGAGAATCCAGTAGCGCAGGCTGTCCATGATGAGCTGCAGCGTGCGCGGATGCGTCATGTTCAGCGTGTTGCCGCAGCCCGTGTAGTCCATGTAGAAGCGACGGTCCTCGGCCAGCCGGTAGTACGCGGCGTTGTCGATGCCGCGGAAGCCGAGCGTGGGCCCGAGCTGATTGCCCTCGGCCGTGTGGTTGTAGACGACGTCGAGGATCACCTCGAGGCCCGCCTGGTGCAGCAGCTTGACCATGGTCTTGAACTCGTTCACCTGCTGGCCGAGCCGCCCGTCGGACGTGTAGCGCGCGTCGGGCGCGAAGAAGCCGATCGAGTTGTAGCCCCAGTAGTTGGCCAGGCCGCGGTCGACGAGCGTCTTGTCGTCGACGAACTGATGAATGGGCATCAGCTCGACGGCGGTGATGCCGAGCGTGCGGAGGTACTCGAGAACGGGCGGGCTCGCGAGGCCCGCGTACGTCCCCCGGAGCTCCTCGGGCACGTCGGGATGGCGCGCGGTGATGCCCTTGACGTGCACCTCGTAGATGATCGTCTCGTTCCACGGAGTGCGCAGCGGCCGGTCGTTGCCCCAGGTGAACGCCGTCTCCACGACGACGCTCTTGGGCATGCTGGCGGCGCTGTCGCGATCGTCGCGCGCGAGATCGGCGTCGGGGTGGCCGATGGGGTAGCCGAACAGCGCGTCGCTCCAGCGCACCGAGCCGTCGATCGCCTTGGCGTAGGGGTCGAGCAGCAGCTTGGCGGGATTGAAGCGGTGGCCGTTCGCGGGATCCCACGGCCCGTGCACGCGGTAGCCGTAGCGCTGGCCGGGCCGCGCGTCGCGCACGTAGGTGTGCCACACCTGGTCGGTACGCTCGGTGAGCGGGATGCGCGTGGTCTCGCGCCCGCCCTCCGAGCCGTCGAACAGGCAGAGCTCGACCCCCGTCGCGTTCTCGGAGAAGAGGGCGAAGTTGACGCCGGCGCCGTCCCATGTCGCTCCGAGCGGATACGGCGACCCCGGCCGAGTGTTCATTTGACGTTCCTCCCAGCAAGCGGAATACCAGCGCTCGGGGGCTTGCATGCCATGGTACGGTAACTAATTGCAGCATGGTGTCGCGTAGACTCTGGGTCCTGCTGACCGTCGTCGTCGTTGCCAGCGTTCTCGGCATCGACCTGAGCTCCGCCGAGGCTCCCGCCGCCGCCAAGCTTTCGCACCACCTGTCCCGCGGCTTCCGGAACATCGATCCCGGCTACGCCTACACCGTGAGCGGACGCGCGGCGCGGCTGCTCGCCCGCACGCTCGAGGGCTGGCCGGCGAGGGGCAAGCCGCTCGCCGGCGTCGTCAACGACGGGGCCGAGTTGCGGGCGAACGGCTCGGTGCCGACGGTCACGTGGATCGGCCACTCGACGTTCCTCGTCCAGCTCGGTGGCGTCAACATCCTGACCGATCCCCACTGGGGCGAGCGGGCGAGCCCCGTCAGCTTCGCCGGGCCGCGGCGGCTCGTCGCTCCGGGGATCCGGCTCGAGGATCTGCCCCCGATTCACGCCGTGGTCATCTCCCACGATCACTACGACCACCTCGACGCGGGAACGGTCGAGCGTCTGGCCCGGCAGCACTCCCCGACGTTCTTCGTGCCCCTTGGCCTCCGGGACTGGCTCATGGACCACGGAGCGCGCAACGTCGTCGAGCTCGACTGGTGGGAGGCGCGCGACTTCCGGGGCCTGCGCTTCACGTGCACGCCCGCGCAGCATTCGTCGGGGCGCACCTTGACCGATCAGAACCTCCGGCTCTGGGCGTCGTGGGTGATCGCGGCGCCGAACCACCGCATGTTCTTCGCCGGTGACTCCGGGTACTACCCGGGCTTCCGCGAGATCGGTCAGCGGCTCGGGCCGTTCGACCTCGCCGCGATCCCGATCGGCGGCTACAGCGCGTACGACCGTCGCCATCCCAACCACGTGAACCCCGAGGAGGCCCTGCAGGTCTTCGAGGACGTGCGGGGCCGGCTGATGGTGCCGATGCACTGGGGCACGTTCGAGATGAATCGGGAGCCCTTCGCGGAGCCGCCGCAGCGGCTGCTGCGCGAAGCCCTCCACCGCGGTCTCGAAGACCGCATCGCGCTCCTGAGCCCCGGCCAGTCCATCCACTGGTAGGTCACTCGGAGGGGACTTCGTCCCCCTTCCGACGGTCGTCGCTCGCCTCTCGGCTCGCTCCTCCCTGCCTCCCCCTTAGGACGGATTGCGCGGGCGAAGCCCGCGCTCGGAAGACATGCGACCGCCGGTCAGCGGCGGCCGCTGGTGATGTCGGTCAGGGTCTTGGTGAGGGTGTCGGGGTCGACGGGCTTGACGAGGTGCGCGTCGAAGCCGGCCGCGCGGGCGCGGCGCACGTCGTCCGGATCGCTGTAGCCCGTCAGCGCGATCAGGACGAGGCCAGTGCCGCCGCCCGCGCGGATCCGCTGGGCGACGGTATAGCCGTCCAGGTCGGGCAGGCCGATATCGATCAGACCGATGGCGAACGCCTTGTCGCGCGCCAGCTGGATGCCCTGCTCGCCCGTCTCCGCGGCCGCCACCCGGTAGCCTTCGAGCTCCAGCAGGAGGCGGACCGTCTCGCGAGCGTCGGGGTTGTCTTCGATCAGGAGGATGTCGTGCACCGTCTCCACTCTAAGCACAGCCCCACCCAGGCAGCAAGCGATCGTCCTACCGCACGTCGAGGGCGTCGCGGAGGCCGTCGCCGACGAGATTGATGGCGAGCACGGTGGCGGCCAGAAAGATGCCGGGAAAGAGGATGATCCAGAAGGCCAGCTGCACGTACGCGCGGCCCTCGGCCATGATGTTGCCCCACGACGGGACGACGGGCGGCGTCCCCGCGCCGAGGAACGACAGATACGCCTCGACGAGAATCGCCGAGGCGCAGATGTACGTCCCCTGGACAAGGAGCGGCGCCACCAGCGCGGGCAGGATGTAGCGCACGAGGATCCGCGGCGTGCCGACGCCGAGCGCGCGCGCCCCCTCGACCATGAGGTGCTCGCGGAGTGACAGCACGGAGGCCCGCACCACCCGTGTCACCCGCGGGATCTCGGGGATGACCAGCGCGATGATCACGTTGCGCACGCTCGCCCGCATGAGCGCCATGAGCGCCAGGGCCAGCAGGATGGCGGGGATCGCCATCACGCCGTCCATGACGCGCATCATGACCGTGTCGAGCCGCCGGTAGAAGCCGATGACGAGGCCGAGCGTGGTGCCGAAGACGAGGCTGATGGCGGAGACGGCCGCGCCGACCGTTAGCGAGATGCGCGCGCCGTAGATCGTGCGGGTGTAGATGTCGCGGCCGAAGTGGTCGGTGCCGAACCAGGCCTCGGCCGAGGGTGGGCGAAGTCGCTGGATCGGCCGCATCTGCAGCGGATCCCCCGTCCACCAGAGCGGCGCGGACACCGCCGCGATCACGATCACCACAAGCGCCACCGCGCCCGCCATCAACGTCGGATGCCGTCGTAACGCACGCCCCGCGCGCGCCAGCCGGTCCGCTCGCGGCGTCGCGACGTCCAGCGCGAGATCTCGCGAGGCGATCGCCATCGCTAGTAGCGGATCCGGGGGTCGAGCACGACGTACAGCATGTCGATCACGAGATTGATGAGCACGTAGACGCCCGAGACGATCAGCAGCACGCCCTGGATGACGGGATAGTCGCGACGCACGATGGCGTCGACGGTCAAGCGCCCCAGCCCCGGCAGCGCGAACACGCTCTCCGTCACCACCGCGCCGCCGATGAGCAGCGCGAAGCCGATCCCGATGATGGTCACCACCGGCAAGGAGGCGTTCTTCAGCGCGTGGCGGACGAGCACGCGGCCCGGCGGCAGGCCCTTGGCGAACGCGGTGCGGATGTAGTCCTCGCCGAGCACGCCCAGCATGCTCGCCCGCGTCATGCGCGCGACGAGGGCCATGTAGATGACGGACAGCGTCACCGCGGGCAGGATCAGGTGACGCAAGAACGGCCAGAGACCCGCGGCCAGCGGCTGGTAGCCCTGCACGGGCAGCCACGCGAACGAGATCGCGAACACGTAGACCAGCACGAAGCCCAGCCAGAAGACGGGCATGGAGAATCCCGAGACGGCCACCACCATCACGAGCCGGTCGATCCACGAGCCCTTCTTCCAGGCGGCCACGATGCCGAGGGGCACGCCGACACCGACGCTGATGAGCATGGCGAGAATGGTCAGCGAGACGGTGGCTTCGGCTCGCTGCTTGATTAGCGTCGAGACGGGGAGCCCGGAGAAGATCGACGTGCCCAGGTCGCCGCGCACGACTTGCGAGAGCCAGATGCCGACCTGGGTGAGAAAGGGGCGGTCGAGGCCGAGCTTGGCCCGGATGCGCGCGATGTCGTCCGCCGTCGCGTAGTCACCGGCGATGATGACGGCGGGATCGCCGGGCGTGACGTGCAGGAGCGCGAAGACCGCGATGGCCACCACCACCATGACGGGGATGGTGGCCATCAGGCGGCGCAGGACTTCCGCCAGCATCGTCGCCGGCGGTCAGGCGATCGACACGTTCCAGAAGACCGGCGCCGGGAACTGCAGGATGCCCTGGACGTTCTTGCGGAACGCCGTCGGCAACACCCACTGACCGAAGGGGACGTACATGACCTCGTCGTAGGCGATCTTCTGGATCTCCTCGGCGATCTGCTTCTGCCGGCCGCGATCGGTTGCGCGCACCCAGTCGGTCTTGAGCTTCTCGATTTCGCCGTTCTCGGGCCAGCCGAACCATGCGCTGGCTCCCGCCCCCGAGATCCCGGCGTGCACGGCCGGGTTGATCACGTCGGAGGCGATCCACCAGGTGAAGAGCAGGTTCCAGCCGCCCTGGGCCGGCGGGTCCTTCTTGGCGCGACGCGCGACGACCGTCGACCAGTCCATCGACTGAAGATCCACGTTGAAGCCAATCTGGGTCATCAGCTCGCGCGTCACCAGGGCGGCGCCGTGGGTCAACGCGATGTCGGTCGGATCGAGGACGACGACGGGTCGGCCGTCGTAGCCCGACTCTTTCAGCAGCTGCCGGGCGCGCGCGAGATCCTGCTTCGGCGGCGCGCCGGCCGCCGATTCCCACGGCCCGCCGCACGTGAAGAGCGCGGGGCACGTCTTGTAGAACTTCGGCTGGCCGATCGCCGCCTGCAGGTAGGCCGGCTGATCGACCATGTAGAGCAGCGCCTGGCGCGCCTTCTTGTTGTTGAAGGGCGGCTGCAGATGGTTGGGCCGCACCCAGCCCTGCGTGCCTCGCGGGTCCGTCACGAAGGTGGCGAGCGCTGCGTTCTTCTCGATACGCGGGACGAAGTCGAGCGGCGGGTTTTCCCACCAGTCGATCTCGCCGGCATCGAGCGCAGCGGCGGCGGTCGCCGCGTCGGGAATGTAGCGCCAGATGACCTTGTCCAGGTTCACCTTCTTGCCGCCCGTCGAGCCGCTCGGCGTGTCGCCGCGCGGCACGTACTCGGCATTCCGCACGTAGACGACCTGATTGCCGGGCTGCCATTCATCCTTCACGAAGCGGAACGGACCGGAGCCGACGAACTCCTTGATCTGCTCGGTGTCCGGGGTCGCCGCGATCCGCGCCGGCATGATGAACGGCACGTTGCTCGAGGGCTTCCCGAGCGCGTCGAGTACGGGACCGAACGGCTGCGCGAGCTCGAGCGCGAACGTCTTCTTGTCGACGGGCGTGATCTTCGCCGTGTGCGCGGCCAGCAGCTTGCCGAGGGGGTCGCGCTTGGTCCAGCGCTTGATCGACTCCACCGCGTCTTCGGCGACGACGGGGGGGCCGTCGTGCCACTTGAGGCCGTCCCGCAGCGTGAACGACCACTTCATCCCCCGGTCGGTCGAGCCCCACTTGTCGACCATCTGCGGCTTGATCTGGAGCTTGTCGTCGGTCCCGAACAGCGTGTCGTAGATCATGTAGCTGTGGTTGCGCGTGATGTAGGCGGTGGTCCAGATCGGGTCCAGCACCTTCAGGTCCGCGTGCGGGATGAACCGCATGGTGCCGCCGCGCTTCTGGGCATGAGCGAACGGCGCGCGTACCGTGGCGGCAGCCGCCGCGGCCGTCGTTCCGGCGAGGAACTGACGACGACTGAGATCCCGCATGGTTGCATTTCCTCCGGGTGGGGTTCGGGCAAGGATAGTAGCACGCTTGCAAGCTCGGGGCCGTTCCTGTATCCTGGTGTATGTCTGGTTCGGCAATCGGTTCGGTTGAGAACCCCCTTCATCAGACCATGCCTCCGGTGCTCTTCCGCGTTCTGGGGCGTGCGTGGATCATGCGGAAGCACAGGAGTTGCAGTGCTCAGTCTTCGGGCGCGCGGAGCTCACTCCGCGGTCCGAGGTGAGCCTGTCCAAGGAGGCGTCTCATGGCGCACAAGTTGTTCGTCGGCGGTCTTCCCTTCTCAACGTCGGACGATCGTCTGCGCGAGGTGTTCGCGCAGGCGGGTCAGGTCGAGTCCGCGGTGGTCGTCACCGATCGCGACACCGGCCGCTCTCGGGGCTTCGGCTTCGTGGAGATGGCCACGTCCGAGGAGGCCGATCAGGCCGTCCAGAAGCTCAATGGCAAGGATCTCGATGGTCGCCAGCTCAAGGTCGAGCGGGCGAAGACTTCGGAAGGCGGCGGCCGTCGCAGCTTCGGCGGTGGCGGCGGCTCACGGGGCGGCTTCGGCGGCTCGCGCGGCAGCCGCTGGTAATCGGGTCGACCCTTCGTGTCCTCGAGGCGGGCTCGGCGTTCGCCCAGCCCGCCTCGTCCATTTACTCGCGGTTCTCGTGAGGAGCGCACGGTGCATGTAATGGCATTTTCGACTCCCGCCCGCCCCGAGTGGCGATGGCGCATCATCAACAATGCCGGCGAGGTCATCGAGGAATCGAAGGCCACCTTCGGAACGATCGCCACCGCGGTCGCCGAGGGCAATCGCCGCCTCGTCCAGATGAACCTCACCGATCGGACGGTGCGGGCGCGTCCGTTCGGGCGCTCCACGTCACACTTGCGCGGTCGATGAGCCGCGCCCGGAACTACGGCTTCGATCGCCGCCGGCGAGACGACATCCGCCGCGCCAAGCAGGAAGCCAAGCGTCAGCGGAAGACCGACCGCTCCGAGAGCGGCGCCAGCGGCCCCGAGATGGGCGAGGCGCAGGACTCCGGCACCCAACCGGGCGTCTGGGAGTGGTTCTCGGCGAGCCGCGGACGAACCACCACATCGCCCGAGGGCTCGCGTCCGCCGGCCGATCCGCCTGACGACTGGATCCTCCTCACCGACGTCGACGAGGAGACCCAGCCGCCGCAGCCCTGACGTAGCGCTACTTCTTTTCCTGCGCGACGGCCGCCTCCGCGGCGGCAAAGCCGATCTTGCTGTGGGTCCCATCGCAGAACGGCTTGGTCACGGACCCCCCACACCGGCAGAGCGAGATGCGCGGACGAGTGCTCGTGTCCACCTTGGCGCCCGTCGGGTCGTAGATCTCCACCTCACCTTCGACGAGATACGGCCCGTTCGGTCGAGCGGTGATCTTGCAGGCCATGGCCAACGCCTCCTTGGTCGATCGATTCAGAGTGGTCCGGCAGGCAGACGGGTCCCAAGATACACTACGAACGGTGAAAGAGCGCGGAGACGTCCTCCTCGTCGCATGCTACGAGCTGGGGCACCAGCCGCTCGCGGTCGCCTGGCCGGCCGCTTTCCTCGAGCGGCACGGCCATGCCCCAGAGGTGATGGACGTCTCCGTCGAGCCGTTCGACGCGGCCAAGGCGGCGCGGGCCCGCGTCGCGGCCATCTCCGTCCCCATGCACACGGCGCTGCGTCTCGGCGTCACCGTGGCCGAGCGTCTCCGCGCGGTGAACCCCTCGTGTCACATCTCCTTCTACGGGCTCTACGCCACGCTCAACGCCGACTGGCTGCTCGCCACGTGCGCCGACTCGGTGCTTGCCGGTGAGATCGAGTCCCAGCTCGTCGAGCTGGTGGATCGTGTCGGGCGCGGTGAGCCGACGCCGGACGGCGCCGCCCATCTCGCCAAGCTCGACTTTCCCGTGCCGAGCCGCGACCGCCTGCCCTCGCTGAAGAAGTACGCGCACCTCGACCGCGACGGGCGCCTCGAGCTCGCCGGCTACGTGCAGGGCAGCCGCGGGTGCAAGCACCGGTGTCGCCACTGCCCGATCCCGCCCGTGTACGACGGCCGGTTCTTCGTGGTGCCGCGCGACGTCGTGCTGGCCGACGTTCGCCAGCTCGTCGCCGCCGGCGCCAGCCACATCACGTTCGGCGATCCCGACTTCCTCAACGGGCCACGGCACGCGCTCGCCCTCGCCCGGGAGCTCCACGCGGAGTTCCCCCACGTCACGTTCGACATCACGACCAAGGTCGAGCACCTGCTGCGCCACCGCCAGCTCCTGCCCGAGCTCGCCGAGCTCGGATGCGCCTTCGTCGTCTCCGCCGTCGAATCGCTGAGCGACACGGTGCTCGGGCACCTCGACAAGGGCCACACGCGCGCCGACGTCCTCGAAGCGCTGCGGCTCGCGCGGTCGGCCGGGCTGACGCTGCGTCCGACGTGGGTCGCGTTCACGCCGTGGACGACCCTCGACGACTATCGCGACATGCTCGACTTCGTGGGGCGCGAGGGGCTCATCGACCATGTCGATCCGGTGCAGTACTCGATCCGCCTGCTCGTCCCCCCCGGCTCCCTCTTGCTCCAGAGACCGGCCATGCGGCCGCACCTCGGCGAGCTCGTGGCCGACGCGTTCTATCATCGGTGGACGCATCCCGATCCGCGGATGGATCGGCTGCACGACGACGTGAGCGCCGCCGTGGCGGCCGCCGCCGAGCGTGGCGAGGACGCGACGGTGACGTTCGCCCTCGTCGCCGACATGGCGGACGAGGCAGCGGGTCAGGCGCCGTCGCGGCCGGCGCCGGTGCCGGTTGCCGCGCGGCGACGCCCGCCGCGGCTCACCGAGCCCTGGTTCTGCTGAGCGGAGCCCACCACGGGCCAGGTGGCCCGGACGCGCGGCGAGGACATCGGCGTTTGAGCCTGATGCGAATGCGGGTAAAGTAGGCCTCAGAGGTGGACCAACCATGAGCGACGATCTGAAGACCAAGGTGCAGGACCTGATCGACACGATGATCAACCCGGCCGTGGCCGGCCACGGCGGCTTCGTGGAGCTCATCGACGTCCAGGACAACCGTGTGTACCTGCAGATGGGTGGCGGCTGTCAGGGCTGCGGGGCGGCCGATATCACGCTCAAGGCGGGGATCGAGCGGCTGATCAAGGACGAGCTTCCGGAGGTCGCCGAGGTGCTCGACACCACCGACCACGCCGCCGGCGCCAACCCCTACTACACCGCAGGCAAGGCCTAGCCGACGACCGTCCGGCGGGAGCGCGATGGATCGGCTGCTGCTGCTCCTGCCGACGACGACGTATCGGACGCAGGATTTCATCGAGGCCGCCCGGACGCTGGGCGTCGATCTCGTGTGCGCCTCTGAGCGGCCGAACACGCTCGAAGCGCAGCTGCCCGACCGCTTCCTGACCCTCGACTTCACCGATCCCGACGGCGCGGCCGCCGCCGTCGCCGAGTTCAGCCGTGCCCATCCGCTGCGCGCCGTGGTCGGCGTCGACGACGTCACCGCGGTCGCGGCAGCCGCCATCGCCGAGCGGCTCGGCCTCACCTCCAGCGCCGCGGCCGCCGTCGCCACCGCCCGCGACAAGTTCCAGATGCGCGAGTGTCTCGCCGCCGCCGGGGTGCCGATCCCGCGCTACCGGCGCCTGGCCCTGAAGGACGATCCCTTCTTCGCCGCCCGCGGCGTGGGATTTCCGTGCGTGGTCAAGCCGCTGACGCTCTCGGCCAGCCGCGGGGTGATCCGCGCCAACAACGTCGATCAGTTCATCGCGGCCTTTCGCCGCATCGCCGCGCTGCTCGCGCGCGACGACGTCAGCGTGACGGGGGACGGTGCCGAGTACGTGCTGGCGGAGGCGTACATTCCCGGCGTCGAGGTCGCGGTCGAGGGCCTGCTGATCGGCGGCGAGCTCCACACGCTCGCCATCTTCGACAAGCCCGACCCGCTCCAGGGCCCCTTCTTCGAGGAGACGATCTACGTGACGCCATCGCGGCTGCCCGACGAGGTGCAGCGACGGATCCGCGAAGTGACCGCCTCCGCATGCGCCGGGCTGGGCCTGGCCGAAGGGCCGATCCACGGCGAGCTGCGCGTGAACGAGACGGGGCCGTGGGTGCTCGAGGTCGCGGCCCGCTCGATCGGCGGACTGTGCTCGCGCACGCTGCGCTTCGGCACCGGCGTGACGCTCGAGGAGCTGATCCTCCGTCACGCGCTCGGCCGACCGATCGTCTCGCTCGACCGCGAGCGGCGCGCCGCCGGCGTCATGATGCTGCCCATCCCTCGGGCCGGACGTCTGCGCGCGGTCCACGGCGAGACCGCGGCGCGCGCCGTGCGCGGCATCGAGGACGTCACCATCACCGCGCACCGCGACCAGGAGCTGATCCCGCTGCCCGAGGGCTGGCAGTATCTCGGCTTCATCTTCGCGCGCGGCGACGAGCCGGCGGCCGTGGAGGCCTCGCTCCGCGACGCGCACGCTCGTCTGTCCTTCCAGATCGACTGAACCGGACCCACGGAAAGGAAACGCCCATGCCCGACTATGCTGCCGTCTCGAGCGCGCTGACCGAGGCGCTGAAGCTGCGCATGCCGCCCATCGCCGTCTGCGTGAGCGTTTCCGACGCGCCGCCCGCCGGTCTGTCGGCACGGGCCCCGCGAGCGGCCGCCGGCTGCGTGTTCTGGGAGAAGGCCGCGTCCGGCGGCTTCGCGACCTCGGCCGGCGATCACGCCAACTGCGCCATCGGCACGTTCACGCACAACCTCGACACGACCACGGCCCACGAGGTCGACCGGCGCGATGCGCTGCGTGTCTTCGCCGACCTCGGCTACGTTCGCCCCGAGGACATTCCCGCGATTCCGGTCCTAGCGCTCCGGCCCCGCTCGATCGTGTACGCGCCGCTCGCCTCGACGCCGCTGCCGCCGGACGTGGTGCTGCTGTTCGTCCGGCCGGATCAGACGCTGATCCTCTCGGAAGCCTCGCAGTCGCTGGAGGGCGGCTTCGCGCCGGCGATGGGGCGCCCCGCGTGCGCGGTGGTGCCGCAGGTAGTGAATACGGGGCGCTCCGCCCTCAGCCTCGGCTGCTGCGGCGCGCGCGCGTATCTCGACGCGCTGACCGACGACGTCGCGATCTACGCCGTGCCGGGGGCGCGAATCACCGAGTACGCCGGGCGCGTCAGTCAGCTCGCCGCTGCCAACGGCGTGCTGTCGGCGTTCCACACGCTGCGGCGGCAAGACATCGACGGAGGTGGGACCCCGACGATCCAGGAGTCGCTGGCGCGTCTCCAGGCTCAGTCGCGGCCGTAGGTGCCGCCGCCGCGCGCCTGCCGGCGCCGGCGGGCGCTCGGCAGCACGAGGCCGGCGATGGCCAGCAGGCCGAGGATGACCGCGGCGATCACCAGTGCCGCGGTCACGGGAAGCCCGAGGACGCGACGCTCAACGGGATCGCGCGTGAGTCGCCCGGCCGACGCGGACGGCATGTCGCCTCTCGGGCTGCCCGGGCGGACCTCCTGGCCCGCCGGCCCCGTGTCTCGATCGCGAGCGGTCCCGTAATTCGGCTCACTGGCCTGCTGCGGAGCGGGCCTCGTCGCGTCCTGCGCCTGCGCCAGAACCGGCACGAGCGCGCACAGCATCACGGCGATCAGCCATCGCATGGTCAATTCCCCCAGCGAAGGGATGAGCAATCGAGGTGCCACCGCGGCCGCCGCCGGCACCGCAGGCCGCTACGGTAGAATTCCCGCATGCCATCACTCGTCGCGATCGTCATGGGCTCGCAGTCCGACTGGGACACGCTGCAGCACGCCTCGCAGACGCTCGACAGCTTCGACGTCAAGCACGATGTACGCGTGCTGTCGGCACACCGCACGCCGGATCAGCTCGTGGATTACATTGCCGCCGCCGAACGGGACGGCGTGGAGGTCATCATCGCGGGCGCCGGCGGCGCGGCGGCGTTGCCCGGCGCGATCGCGGCCAAGACGACGCTGCCGGTCCTCGGCGTCCCGATCGAATCGAAGCTGAACGGTCTGGACTCGCTCCTGTCGATGGTCCAGATGCCGGCCGGCATTCCGGTCGGCACGCTCGCCATCGGACGCGCGGGGGCCGTGAACGCGGCGCTCCTTGCTGTGGCGGTGCTCGCCGGCAAGCGCCCCGAGCTTCGCGTGGCGCTCCTCCGCTATCGTGACGCGCAAGCGCAGAAGGTCCTCGCCGAGCCCGATCCGCGCACCCGCGCGAAGTGACGGCAGCCCAGGTGTAAGAGCTGCGCGCACGATCCTGGACGTTGACTCACGGATAGTTGCCGTCATTCGGACCGTGCCAGCTGTGATGATTGAGATCGTAGCGCATACCGATCGCCAGGTATGGAAACCGGATATTGTCGCCGACAACGTGCAGCGCATAACCCCACCAGGTATCGCGCCGGGCGTTGACGGTATTCAGGATCTCCTCGAGGTTGATGCCGATCTCGAAGCCCACCTGGCGCTGTCGCTGGTCAGGAGCCGTGCCCGGCACGCGATATCCTTTGCTCGCGTAGGTCACGGAAGCCAGCAAGAACCGCAGCGGTCCGACCTCGAGCCCAAGACGACGGCCGACACCGGCCAGCTTGAGATCGGCAGAGTACACGTCGTGAGAATAGGTTGGACCAGGAAGATGGGAGGACCGAACTCCGACGAGATCCTCGACCCGCGCGGCCGACACCAGCGCCGCGGTGCCGGCTCCGAGAAAGTCCATCACGAAGTCCTCGTACGAAAAGCCGTGCCGCGTGAACCCGTCGCCGATTTCATTCACCAACCCCGTGAATGTCGCCGTGCCGAAGGCCGTCCAGCGTGCCGCGTTCTCGCTCAAGCCGAACATCTCGAAGAGATAGGCGAACTCACGGGACACGATGTAGTAATCGCTGAAGTGTGACGCCTTGTCGGCACCGCCGTCGCCGGTCGTGGCGCCGAAGAAGCCCTCGTTGGTGAAGTGCCACTTCTTGTGGTCGTATCCAAAATACGAATTGGCGAATACCGCCGTGGCCGCCGCAACCGCCACGCCCCCCACGAGGAGTGGCTTCGGGTTCTCGGCCCTGTACGGCAACTCGTGCCGGCCGCGAGAAGACGCATTGCCGCCGCGCGAGGTATCGTCCGGGGTCGCCTCTGCGAAAGCCGACCGGCACGTGGCCAACGGATCGGTCACTGAAAGCAACCGGTACTCTGGACACGATGGTGTCGAGGACGCTCCCGCGGCGGCCGAGAGAGCGAGATCGTCCGCGGTCAGCAGGGAAGGTCGCCAGGCAAGTTCCTGGGCCGCGATCGGGCCGGGTACGGCGAGCAAGAGGACACAGAGGACGATGTGTGGCCATCGCCGGCGTTCCCATCGATTCATTCGCGTTGCCATACGCGAGAGCAGGAAAAACTTCAGCTTCAGTCCCGACACGGGATCGATCCCCGTTGCGCCAGTCCATGCCAGACCGCCTCGGCAACGACGCGCGCGCCGGCGGGCGTGTGATGGATATCGTCGTGCTTGAACAACGGCCGTTCGACCGCCGTTCGCTCACGTAGGAGCCGCAACGGGTTGATCACGGGGATGTCCTTGCTCCGTCCGAAGTGCTCCAATCTCCGGAACGGCCGGTCCGAAGTGTAGAGGCCGGGCCCCACGCCTTCCCGGAACCGGCCCACGGGCGACTCGAGCGCGCTCACCTGGTGGGCGTGAGGGTTGATCACGAGGACAAAAGAAATCCGCTGAGTCCACGCCAGATCGCGGATATCGACGAGGTACCGCTCGGATCGCGCCCAGGCCTCGCGCTCCTGCGGACCTTCGACGTCTCGCGTGGGCGCGCCATAGTCGTACTGTACATTGCCGATGAGCCCCAGTTGTTCCAACCGTTCCGGCGTGAGCTTGAGACTGCCGAGGAGCCGCTCGCCGTACGGCGACCGGCGGAAGTCGTAGTAGACCTTGGAGCGGCCGAGCCAGGCTTCGACCGGATCGAGAACCCGGAGCCAGCGCGGTTTCCGGATCGGCGGCATGAGCAGCGCGGGCTCGCGCCGGAGATCAGGAGGGACGGCGACCGGACGCCCGCGGGCGTCGAACTTGGCCGTCGCCGTGCGGATCAGGTCGTCCTTGAGATCCGTCATGTCGAATTCGAGGATGACGAGGTCAGGCTGGAGAGTGAGACCAACGGTCTTGAGGAGCAGGTATTCGAGGATCGGTGAATAGCTCGCCACGCCGGCGTTGACGACTTCGAAGGTGCGCTCACATCGCGCGTTGAGCTGCGCCTCGAGCTGCTTGGGTATGGTGTCCTCCGCGAGAAGGCCCCCGCCCTCCGTGAAGGAGTCGCCGAGCATGAGAATGCGGAATACGCCCGGCGGCTTCGGGACCGCGTATTCACGGTCGCGCAATCCCAGGGAATTCGTCCGGTACTCGACGCCGACGACCTTGCGGGCATCGTTGACGCGCGGGCGGTGGTGGAGCACGGGATCGCCGACCATGTAGCTCCGCGCATGGCTCGGCGCCCACCGCGCCGCCATCTCGGCGCCGACCAACCCGACCGCACCACCCACGGCCACGAGCAAGGACAGCGCGATTCGACGGCGAGGGCTCATTCTTGGATCGAGGGCGGCCTTGGCGGCCCCCGCTCGGCGGCGCCCGTCGCCGATCAGTTCAGTCCGCGACCACGCTGGAGCCAGTCGAAGGCGAAGACGCTCACCCGATACGATGGAGCCTGCCCGTCGATCGCCACCTCGAAGGGCGCCGTCGTACCGGGGGTGAGCTGCGTCCCCAACCAACTGACGGTTTGCCCCAAGACTTCGCCTCGGTCGCTGACGCCCTCGACGAGAAGCCGGACGTTCGTCGCGGCGAACCCCCACGTGTTCCGGATGTGTCCGTGCACGATCGGCCGCCCACGCTCGCTTCTGGTGGTCCAGTCGATCGTGAAGTAATTCTCCCAGCCGACGGTCAGCGGTCGTAGCATCGCGGCAGATGACCCGGAAGCCGCACTGACCATCGTCACGAGCAGCGTGACACCAAGGATCGCGCGAGCATTCATGACACCCTCCAGCTCCCGAGTGTCTCGGGCGCAGCCGCCCACGTGGCGGCGCAATGTCGAGTCGAGGCCGCGGCGGTCCGCGGCCATGCCGAAGCGAGAGAGCTAGGCGGCGGGAGGGGCGCGCGAGAAGTTCGGTGAGAGCACGGCAGCAGACGGAGCGCTCTCATCGAACGGGATCGGCCGCTCGGCGACGGTCTGAACGGGGCCGGTGTCGTCGGCTATCTGCGACTCGACCGCGGCGACGGCCGAGGTGACGCTGAGCACGACGTTGTCGTAGTCGGCGTCGTCGTAGAGGCCACCCAGCCAGGTCTGGTCCGGGGGACTGGCCTGCGCCATCGGCGCCAGACCGACCACCAGCGTGACGAGAATCGAGATCAAGACGCCGCGAGCAGCCATCGCATGCATATATACCACAGAGCAAGCTCCACGTCCGACCGAGGCCGTTGACCGCGCCGCGCGGAACCTTACCGCCCGGACCACATGAGCGTCACATCCGCCATCCAGGCGCCGACGCCAGCCGGGGGCACGATCAAAACCGGATGTTAGCGCTGACGCTGACGTATGGCGCGATGTTGTCGCGGATCCGACCGGTGGAGAAATGCCCGAGGCCGACACCGAGCGTGATGTTCCCATCGGTTGGCGTGTGTGTGAGATCGACGACCACACCGGCGCGTTCCTCGTCGAAGTCGCGCCCACGCACGCCGCTGGCCGCGACTCCGAGCGCGAGCGCTCCGCGCTGGTCGGCGCCGAAGGCGAGGACTTCGCGCGTGGCGCTGATCTGGCCCCAGCTCGTGTGGTCGCCCGAGGTGTAGATATACACGACCGACAGATCGATGCTGGCAGGCAAGGTCGAGTCGAAATGCATTTCGGTGGCGGCCCCGTCGTCGTTTCGCCGTGACGGCCGTCCGCCGAAGAACCGCGTCTCCTTGACCTGACCACCTCCGAAAACGGCCAGGGTCGTGTCGGGGCCGAAACGGTAGCCCAGACCGAGCAGCGGCGTGACCGCGGGGGCCTCGGCGTGCACCGTCTTGTGATCTTGTTCCGTCCGGAAGGTGAGGAAGCTGACCTTGAGCTGGCCCTGGACGCTCCAGCGATTGGACAGCGGCTGCTCCCACCGCAGCCACGTCGCTGAATACGTCGAATTGCCGACGAGCGTGTCGAAGACTGCGAACGGCTCGAAGATTGCCCTCCGCTCCAGCCCGGTCTTGTCGTCGACCATGGCCCGATCGCGGGGCTCCTCATCGCCGAAGGCCGAGCGAGTCACGCCAGGGGAGACGCATACCAGCGACGCCAAGCAGCACCACATGACCCAAGATCGCGGCATTGTGTCTCCTATCCCCGGCCAGCCGCGGCGCGCCGGGTCACCCGTCGGTCCTCTTTATAACGCGAAGCGACGGTAAACTGGCCATACCATGCCCAGCTGCCAGATACGGGCGCTGCTGAGCCTGACCCTCATGATCGCCGTCCTGACCATTCCGCTCACCGCCTCCTGGGCGTCACACTACGCTTGGCTCGGTCACGACTCCGATCTCCCGCCCAATGCGCACGCGCTCGGTGTCTTCGTTCCGACCATCTATCGCATCCTCGATGAGGCCGCGGCGGACTTCTCCTTGGAACCGCCGACGGAGCCATTGCTCAGCCGTGATGGAAACACGATCGCCACCATCGGTCGCACGCTCAAGCGCCACCTGGACCTCGAGGGGTCGCTCCGGCTCCGGGACGGCCGGATCGTCAACGTGGAGGAAAAGGTCCATGGCAAGTTCCGCTACCTGGTCGTCCGCAACGCGCCGTTCGGCATCGCGATGCCGGGCTTCAAACTGATTCCGTATCGGACCATCTCGATCGATCCCCGCCGGATCAAGCTCGGGACCGTGCTCTACGTCCCCGCCCTTGCCGGCATCGCTCTACCCTCCGGCGAAGTTCATGACGGGTTCTGCTTCGCCCACGACACCGGTCAGGGCATCGTGGGCAACCGGATCGAAATTTTCGTGGGGTTCGAGCACGACCTCGATAATGCGCTGACCCGCTCGGGCCGCATCGCCAGCTTCGACGCGTTACGCGTCTATCGTGTCGACGGACCGACGGCCAGGGCAGTCAACGCCCGTTTCCGGAAGGACTTCGCGTCGAATGAGTGATTGCCGTTGGGGGACTGCCATCGCGGTTGCGCTCATCGTGTCGCTGCCGCCGTCTGCTCTCGAGGCCCGCCATTTTTCCTGGTTGGGTCACGGCCCCTGTCCGCAACAGCCGTGCGACCGTCTGGTGCCCCAGGACTTCACCGCGCTCGGGGAATTCACGCCGAAGACCTGGGCGCTGTTGGACGAGGCAGCCAGTCCGGGTCGGCCGGAAGAACGAACAGAAATGCTTCGCACGCCGGAGGGTCGCGACATCGCGCGCGTCACCGTGGCCTTTCGACGTCGCCTCGATGACGCCGGAGCCGGACGTCTGCGGGACGGCCGCATCGTCAACATCGCCGAGAAGACCGGCGGCGAGTTTCGGTACCTGGCGGTGCCGAACGCGCCCTTCGGCCTCGGGTCTCCCGGCTATCGTCTGGTCCCCTATCGCACGGTCGCGGTTCAACCCCGGCGCATCCCGCTCGGCACCGTGCTGTACATTCCGATCTTGGTCGGGATGGTGCTTCCCAGCGGAGAGGTGCACGATGGCTTCTGCTTCGCACACGACGCGGATCCGGAGCTGAAACCGACACAGATCGGCCTGTTCGTGGGATTTGATCCTGACGACAATCCGACGCTCAAGCCCTTCACGAGTGCCCGGACGATTCAGGTCTATCGAGTGTCCCCGATGACCGCGACGACGCTGAACCGTCGCTTCAAGGCTCAGTTCGACTGGAGCGATTAGCCGCCTCAGGGGGTCGCGGGGCGCGACGCCGGCGGCCCGATGGACCATGACTTCGGCCGATGCGTCGTGCGCCAGTCGACCCGACGACCCCTCAACGCCGCGACGAACGCCTTCGCGGTCACGTAGACGAGCAACGGGCGATAGAAAAATCGCTGCGGCAAGAACAGCAGAAGGTCGCGGGGCCGAGTGCCGTCGAGGACGTACGCGAGCAGCGCCCCGGGGAGTTCGAGGGCCAAGAGCAGCGCGCCATACAGCGCGACGATCGCCCAGTTGCCGGCCACGACCGCCGAGATCGCTGCGATCTCGGCCAGCGGCGAGGCCAGGGGCAGGAACAACTGGAACAGCCAGATACTCGGCAGCGCGACGAAGGCCAGCGATCCATAACGCGGGCGACCGAGGACGTCCCGATGCTTCCAGGCCGACTGCAGTGTCCCGAACAGCCAGCGGAACCGCTGTGCGGCGATGCCCGTGGGGGTCTCCGGCACCTGCGTGTAGGCGACGGCTTCTTCTTCGTACCGGATGCGGTAGCCGAGCCGCCGAATCGTCAACGTCAGATCGGTATCTTCGGCCAGCGTGTCGTCGGAAAATCCACCCGCCTGGACCACCACATCACGACGCCAGGCGCCGATCGCCCCGGGCACGACAGTGATAGCGTTCACGACGTCGAGCGCGCGGCGCTCGAGATTGAAGGCACAGACATACTCGATGGATTGAAACCGGCTGAGCCAAGCGGTACGGTTCCGTACGCGGACGTTGCCGGACACCGCGGCAACCTCGGGATCGACGAAGTGACGGACGAGACGGCGGATCGTGGACGGCGCGACCGTGGTGTCGGCGTCGACGGCGAGGACTAGGTCGTGGCGAGCGTCGGTGATGCCCCGATTGAGGGCCCCGGCCTTGCCCGTTCGGGCCTGTCGATGAACGAGGACCCGGGGGTCCTCCGTAAACGTGCGTTCCACCACCCCAGCCGTGTCGTCCGTCGAGCCGTCGTCGACGACGATGACTTCGAGGTGGGGATAGTCGCTCGCGAGGATCGACCCGACCGTCTCTCCGATGCCGGACGCCTCGTTGTGGGCGGGGATGATGACCGACACGGGCGGTGTGAACGCGGCGTTGAACGAGAGCCGCCGCGCTCGCCGCTTTTGCCAGATGCTCAGCGCGCCATAGCCGATCACCCGAAGACCGACGAACCCCAAGATCACGATCAAGAGCTCGCTGACCCACGCCGTCATCGTGCCCTTCGCCGCGAAGGCAAAGCCGCCGATCGCGGCCCACCATCCGTCCGACGGCGCATAGCGCGGCATGACCTCGTCGCGCGTCTTGCCCATCAGGGCGCTCACCGGAATGAAACGGTAGCCGCGAGCTCGCAAGGCGTCGATCATGCGCGGCAGAGCCGCGACCGTGGCTGAACGATCGCCGCCGCCGTCGTGTAATAGGATGATGCGCCCTTCGTCGGCCTCCGCCACCACTTCATCGACAATGCCGCCGGCCGTCACACCCGCGACCCAATCGCGGGGGTCGATGCGCTGCGCCACGGCGATGTAACCCAGCTTCTGGGCCCGCAGGATCGACGCGAGTTCCTCCGGGGTTTGCGGCTCGCTGTCCGAGTAGTAGGGTGGCCGGAACAGCACCGAGGACACGCCCGTGGCACGCTGGATGATCCGTTGCGTCGCGTTCAACTCAAATGCGGTGCGCCGAGCCCACGTCGTCGAGAGGTTCGGGTGGGCGTAGGTGTGGTTGCCGATCTCGTGTCTCTCGGCGTACATCCGTTGGAGGAGGTCGGCGTTCTGTTCCGCTCGCATACCGACCACGAAAAACGTCGCCGGCACCTGACGATACTTGAGAACGTCGAGAATCTGCGCGGTGTACCGAGGGTCAGGACCGTCATCGAAGGTGAGGGCGAGTGTTTTGTCGGACGTCTGAAGGTTGCTCTCGATGACGAAGTAGGACGGGTACTCGACGTATCGCTCAGTGAACCCGCCGGCCGTCGTCCGCGCGACCTGACGCGCGCCGTCCCGGGGAGCCTCGGCGACTTTGAGGATCTCTCCGGTGCCGTATTGCATCACTGTGCCGTGCCCGTCAAGCCGAGCCAACGCCGTGGGGGTGAGCGATCCCCCGCCGGCATCTCGCAGCACCCGCCACACGCCCGGGTCCTCAGCGCCGAGCCGCCACAACGCGGTGCCACGGAATCCAGCGCCGAGGACGACCTGCGTCTGGTTCAGCGCGGTCACCGCATCGAGAAACCACACCTCGTGAGGCGCGCCGCCGACCTGGTAGCGCAGGGTGGGGTTGCCCGCCGCCCCGTCCCACGCGACGGACGCGCGGGAGGAGCGGCCGAGCGCCATGACGTCAGCGAATCGGAGCGGAACACCGCGGGCACCGCCGACGAGCCAGTCGTAGCCGTAGTTGCCGATGCCGACGATGGTCTTGTCGAGCGGCACCGTCGTTCTCAGACGCGTGAGATGTTCGTTGAACCACGTCGCGGAGGCGACGGGTCCCGAGGGTCCGGCCTCGTCATGCTCGTCGTATAGCATGACGAGGAGATAGTCGTTCACGGCCGCCAGGCGCGCGAGGTCGTAGGCAGGATCCCCTATGGGCACGCTCTGGGTGACCAGGAAGCCCGCTCCGTGGAGCGCCCCCGCCAGCTCGCTCATCCAGGTGCTCATGTGCTCGCGGTCGTCCACCGGGAGCTCCTCGAAGTCGACGTTGATTCCGGCGAATCGATGTTCTCGCGCATTACTGACGATGTTGTCGATGAGATTGCGGCGGGCCCGATCGTCATTCAACAGTCGGTGCAGGTCTTCCCGCTGCCACCCCTGGCGGAAGTTGTGGACCATCGCGAGAATGGGCAGTCTCGTTTGCGCGGCGATCCGAACAACCTCGGGGTCCGCGTTGTCATCGAGATCGCCTTCGGCGTTGCGCAGGGTGAACCACTGAGGCACCAAGTGTGTCATCGCATGCGCGTGAAGACGAAGCGAGACGAGGCTCGAGGTGTCCCAATTCACGTAGAAGCCGAAGACGAGTGGTCCACGGTCCGGCGTCTCTCGCGCCGATGGTCCCTGGACGTTCCACACGCCGTTGCGGGTCTGGGAATTCGGTGCCGGGCGCAGCAGCGGCCGGGCCTGCAGCATGTTGGGCACGTGCTCAGCCTCGGCGACCGTCACCGGCGGTAGCTCCGGTTTGCGGACCACGCTCAAGAGCACCAGGGTGAGCGCGACGCTGAACACGACGATCGTGAGCTGACCGGCGCGGCACAGCCGCCGCCATCGGCGACCGGAGGCTTCCTGAAAGACGAAGATGGGCGGTGTGTCGGTCACTGACGGGCACCGCCGAATCCCCGGGCGACCGAAGCCCGGACGGGGTTCATGTCTTGTGTCTCATGTACTCGGCAAGCATGGTGCCACCCCCAGCGCGTGGTGCGGAGCGCCGTTCGGTATTCAAATGCGGACAAAGACTGGGAAGTTTCACGATTCCGCCGGGCTCGTCCTCCTTCGAGACTATGGCGACCCGACACTGGAAATGGAAAACTTCTGCACGCCCAGGCGGTCCCGGGCCGCAAGAAGACCCGCGAGATCTTAGTCCTGCTAGGCCTGGAACGCTATGAAGCAACGGTCTTCGGCAGCGCAAGGTCGCGGCACGACGGCGGCGGCGGCGGCGCGTAGAGGCCAGCAAGCCCACGCTCGCAGCATTCCAGGCGGCGAGGTCCTTGGCCGACGATGGGACTTGGAGGTCGCTCGCACGGGCGACCATCGTGCCGCTCGCCACGCTGATCGTGTTGGCCGTCGGTTACCGCGTTCCTCTCTTTGTCTTGCGGCCGTTCCTCGCTCCGCCGGCGATGATGGCGTATCGGTGGCTGTTCGTCCTCGCGATCATCGGCACGGCATTGTGGTTCGCGGCGGCGACGGCGCGGTGGACAATGCGGCGCCACGGTCGCGCCCGGCGCCGACTCCTGTCAGAGCTGCGGCCGCGCACTGGCCGCGTAATCGTCGTCCGAACCGGGTTCCCTCTTCACTCGACGGCGCACCGCGATCGTAGCCACGCCGCCAGCAAGCTCACCTCGACCAAGGCGTCCAGCAGGTAGACCGGAGAGGTCCTGGCCTTCGCGACGTCCACGGTGTCGATGCCGGCGAGCCCGGCCGCGCTGCCGACGGCGAGCGCTTCCAGTTCCGGCACACGCCGACGCCGGGCGCCGGCGAGCATCAGCGTCCCGCCGATGACCGTCATCAGCACCCCGACGGTCTTGACGAGCCACACGTCCGTCTTCGG
>Ga0075425_100000580_pt1 | contig 34437 bp, 30 predicted proteins | sample SoiMethybrSBSTD4_FD_75300 | JGI IMG/M metagenome (GOLD analysis project Ga0075425, IMG submission 75300) | Bulk soil microbial communities from a Populus tree surrounding site in Tennessee, USA - Soil MetaG P. TD hybrid SBSTD4 | ecosystem: Environmental > Terrestrial > Soil > Tree plantation... | reverse complement strand
TAAAGCTAGCTGCGCAGCAGAGCGTCGTACCAGTCGCGGTGGCGGCGTTCGTTTACTTCCGCCAAGTGCTCGCCGACGCGCGATGCAACTTCCAGCACCGTAAGTCCGCGATCGATGTAGTGCGGCAACTCCGCCCGGATCGAGCGAAACTTCTCCGGATATTGGGACGCCAGCGCAGTAAGGCTGACTCCCATCAGGAGAAGCCCCGGACCAGGCTTACCCTTGACGAAACAAATGGTACTCAACGCAGCTGAGCCTGCGATCAGCGCTCGCTTCCAGTTTTCCATTTCCGGCCGTTCTTCTCTTCTGGTCATAGCTTCTCGAATATACTGCCGAGTGCCTTCGGAGGGCTAGGATGCGGACTTCCCGAGCCGTGATCTGCATATTTGGACTTTTTGTTTGCGCCGCGTGGGGTCAATCCAAGCCCCGTGCACGCGATTTGGGCGTTCCTTTCGACGGAACGCCGGGGCCACTGAACGCGATCCCGGACGTTAAGGGAGTCGAGGTAGGTCACACGACTTTGATTTCTGGCGAAGGCAAGCTCAAGGTTGGGGTTGGGTCGGTGCGTACTGGGGTGACTGCATTCCTGCCGCGGGGCAAGAACTCACTCGATCCAGTTGTCGCAGGCGTCTTCAGCCTGAACGGCAACGGAGAAATGACTGGGGCGCATTGGGTGGAAGATTCCGGATTTCTGGATGGACCGGTCATGATCACAAATCCTCACAGCGTCGGTGTGGTACGGGATGCGGTGATCGCCTGGCGAGTGAAGCGTGCGCCGCCGGACCAGGAGGGCTATTCGTGGTCGCTGCCGGTTGTCGCGGAAACCTCGGATGACGATTTAAACGATATGAACGGCTTTCATGTAAAAGCCGAGCACGTTTTCCAGGCCCTCAACTCGGCCGTAGGTGGTCCTGTCCTGGAAGGCAACGTAGGCGCCGGCACGGGAATGACCTGCAATGAGTTCAAAGGCGGAATCGGGAAGCTCATCTCGCAGGGTAGATGCAAAATTTGGCGGATATGCGGTTGGAGTCCTCGTGCAATGCAACTACGGTTGGAGGAGCCAATTGAGGATCGCAGGTGTTCCGGTTGGCCGCGAGATCACCGAGCACACGACGCGCGACGATGACATTGGATTAATCATTGTCGTTGTGGCGACGGACGCGCCGCTGATCCCCACGCAGTTGAAACGGGTTGCTCGACGGGTAACCCTCGGGCTCGGTAGGCTCGGCAGCTTCTCCGGGGATGGCTCAGGCGACCTGTTCATCGCGTTCTCCACCGCAAATCCAGGGGCGGCAAAGGCGAAGGGAGTTCGTAAGCTCGAAATGCTTCCGAACGAAAGCATAAATCCTCTGTTCTTAGCGACCGTGCAGGCGACTGAGGAGGCCGTCATTAACGCAATGGTTGCAGCAGAGATTATGACGGGGATCAACAATCATACCGTGGTTGCACTGCCTCATGACAAACTTCGGGAGGTCCTCAAGAAGTACAACCGGCTTGCCCGATGAGAAGGCGGTGTTACTCCCGTCACGCTGAATTGAACATGAATTCCCGCCAATTGCGCTAGACTTACCGAACGGCGGTATCGCGCCTTCCCCGGCAGCATCGCCACCGCATCGCGATTGAGGGAAAACGGCATTGAGTATTCGGCCGAAACCAGCTCCCGCGCTCACTGAAGCCGAACAGCGACTTCGCACGATTGTCTCCAAAGCCCCGGTGATTTTGTTTGCCGCAGACCAGGACGGGACTGTGACGCTTTGCGAGGGCAAGGCGCTGGAAAAACTGGGCAAAGTCCCCGGACAGTCCGTCGGGCAATCGTTATTTGAGATGTACCGCAACTACCCTTCGCTGATTGCCAGCATTCGCCGTGCGCTTTCTGGAGAAGAGTTTTCGAGCGTGGAAGAGCTGCAGGAGCTAGGGTTGTGTTTTGAAACTCACTGGGCGCCACTCCGTTCTGAGAATGGGAGATTGTGCGGGACAATCGCGGTTGGTGTGGACGTGAGCGAGCGCAGCCGCAACGAGCGTGCGAGGGAGGAGGCTGAAACCCTTTATCGCAGCCTTGTGGAGCAGCTCTCCGCGGTGACGTACATCGCGGAACTGGGGGTTGAGGGCGAGTGGCTGTTTGTCAGCCCTCAAATTGAGTCCTTGTTGGGATACACGGCGCAGGAATGGCGCGCGAGGGCGGCGAACTGGATCGAGAACGTGCATCCGGAGGACCGCGAAATCGTGATGGCGGCAGAGGAAGCGACTCTGCAAGGGAAATCGTTCCGAGCTGAGTATCGAATGTTCCGGCGTGATGCCAAGCTTATCTGGATCAACGATAGTGGCTCGCTGGTGCCGGGGCCGGAAGGCCGGTCGTTGCTCCACGGCGTTCTGCTCGACGTAACCGAGCAGAAGCAGCTCCAGTCGCACCTCTCGCACAGTCAACGTATGGAAGCGGTCGGCCAGCTGGCCTCGGGTGTCGCACACGACTTCAATAATCTGTTGACCATCATCAAGGGCTACAGCAGCCTGCTGATGGAGCAGAACCTGGACGAGACCGACGCACACGCAGCGAGAGAGATCCAGCAGGCTGCGGAGCGGGCGGCGGCGCTTACGCATCAGTTGCTTGCGTTTAGCCGCAAGCAGACTTTGCAGCCGCGAGTGCTTGACTTGAACAAGATTGTTCACGGCCTCGAGATGATGCTGCGACGCGTACTGACCGAGAACGTGGAGTTGTGCATCCAAACGGCGGCGGACTTGGGACTGGCGAAAGCCGATCCGGTGCAGATGGAACAGGTCCTCATCAACCTGGCGGTGAATGCCAGAGATGCAATGCCCAAGGGAGGCAAGCTCACGATTGCCACCGCGCCGCGTCAAGTATTGCAGCACTCGGGTGAGGGCGAATCGCTGATGCGCGCCGGTGCGTACGTGACTCTGACCGTCTCTGACACCGGTGTAGGGATGGATTCAGTAACACGGACGCGGATCTTCGAGCCGTTCTTCACCACGAAAGAGGTTGGCAAGGGAACTGGATTGGGCCTTGCCACCGTATATGGCATTGTTAAGCAGAGCAACGGTCATATTGAGGTTGAAAGCGAGCCGGGCAAAGGCGCCGAATTTCGTATCTCTTTCCCGCGAGTTGAGCAGGAAATAGGAACGCCAAGAAAGATGCCCATAATGGAAGCCAAACATGGAACCGGAACGATTCTTCTGGCGGAAGACGAGCCGCTGCTGCGGGAACTCGGGGAGACAATTCTCACGCAGGCGGGATACAAGATCCTGACCGCACCCAATGCCGAGGCGCTCAAGAAATTTGTCGCAGAGCACGACGGGAAGATTGACCTTCTGCTGACTGATGTCGTCATGCCCGGCATGAGCGGGCCGGAGTTGGTACGGCTGGTGCGTGCGCGCTGGCCGGAAATCCGCGTGCTGTACATGTCTGGATACGCGGATGATGAGATTGAGGATCTGGATCGCGATGCTGGATTTCTGCAGAAGCCTTTCACGCCGACGGAGCTGACGGGGAAGATCGCGGAGATGCTGGGAAGCTAGCAGTGGGGCTCGTTATTGGGTCTTTAGGCATACCCGCCGCAAACGTTCGTCTTTACTTGTCGCTCCTATATCTAATTGTCATCTCGAGCGGAGCGGCACGCCAGATGTATCGGCGTGTCGCTCGGGATGACAGAGTTGAAATGAGCGCGCGAGCTGCAAATCGTGAGCAGCCCTGTGCTAAAGTCCTACTGATGTCAGCGGAACACTCCCCAACCCCTGAGCCGCTCTACTGCCCGAAATGCGCGACTGAAGTGTCCGATCCCCTCATCTGCGGGGATTGTGCTGCGGTGATCTGCAGGAAATGCGGCACACCGCTGGAAGCGGCGGATGAGCTGGGAATGGGCTAATCGGAACCTACACCGGAACCGCCGTCTTCCTTGGCGGATTAAAGAACGGCAACTTTGTCACCTTCGCCGCGGCCTTTTGCCGTACCGCTTCGATGGTCACTTCCATTTGAAGTGAGGTCCCTGGGTTCGCGTGGTTGGTTTCGATACTGGCCAAGGCGATCATCTTTTTAAGTATCGGGGACCACGTGGTTGAAGTTGCCTTTCCGACTTGGCGATTTCCGGAGTAAACGGGAACGTGCACGCGCGAGGCCTGGCTGGGTGCGGCGGGCGTGAGTCCCAGGTGTTCGTACAAAGCTTCAATTTCGTTCCAGTCGAGTTCGAGGCCGACAAACTGACGCGCGACTCCGTTACGGTGGTCTCGTTCGAGGGCCGCGCGGCCGACAAAGTTTTCTTTTTCGAGGTGGACCATCTTCGCGAAGCCCAGCTCATATGGCGAATACTTTTGCGAGGCGATCAGGGCGCGGCGCGAGCTGGTGTAGTCAACGTCGAGTAAAAGTAGTCCGGCTTCAATCCGCGCAACATCCAAGGCGAGCATTCCTGTGGGATGTAGATCGAACTGCCTGCCGGCTGCGGTCACTGCATCCCAAACTTTGACGGCCTCCTTCCAGTCCACCCAAATCTCGTAGCCAAGATCGCCGGTGTAGCCGGTGCGAGAGATCTCCACTGGAACGCCGGCGATTTTGCCGCTGGTCATCCGGAAATACTTGAGATTTGTAAGTTCGGCTTCGGCAATGGTCTTCAGCAGCTTGGCAGAGGTTGGACCTTGCAGTGCAAGCGCGGCGGTCTTCTCGGAAATGTCTTCGATCTGCACTTGCATGTTGAGCCCGTTCTGGTGAAACCAACGGATGTTGGGCTCAGCAGCGGTCCAGCGGTAGCGGTTTTCGTCGAGGCGAGTGATAGTGCCGTCGTCGATGACCTTGCCCTGCTCGTCGCACCAGCAGCAGTAGATGACCTGCCCTTTGGCAACTTTATTGATGTCGCGGGTGATGATGCGGTTGACGAGCTTCGTGGCGTCGCGGCCGGTGATCAGGTATTTGTACAGTGGCGTGATGTCGATCAGAGCGGCGGCATTACGGATGGCGTTGTATTCGTGCTCATGGTGAACTTCGTAGACGCTGACCGTGTAGTATCCCGACCACTCGCGGTAGCTGAGGCTATGGCAGAGCGTGAGAGTGCGTTCGTGAAAAGCGGTTCCGATGGGCATGGGCTGTTCCGTTATATGCGAACTCTGGATTATACCCGCGCGATTGTCATCCCGAACTCCTGCGCCGAAGGCGGACTAGATTCAGAAGCAGTGAGCTGAGCTACCCTCAATCTTTCTGGCTAAGCCCACAAAATGGGCATATTATCGCGTGCAACGGCACATAGTCTCGTAGCTGTGGCCGGTGCAAACCTTTCGGAAGTACGCTTCCTTGAACGGAGACCCGCTGTCATCGCCTACAGTAAGTTCTTTTGTACCTTCGCGGTTTCTCAAGCGTCAGCTTCTTATCATTGCCGTCGGGGCATCACTCACCATTGGCGTTTTGGCTGTTTGGCCCAGACTTGCGAACTGGTTGCTGGCCTCCAACTTTCTGCCGCATGCATTTTGCTATTTGAGAAGTCCAGGCCTGGTCTGGACCCACGTCACTGCAGACTCGCTGATTGGGTTTTCTTACCTGGCGATCTCGGCGACGCTCGGATACCTGGGTCACAAAGGACGCCGGGATATTCGCTATCACTCGATGTTCCTGGCGTTTGGGCTCTTCATTCTTGGCTGTGGCGGCACGCATTTCCTGGAAGCGGTCACAGTTTGGATCCCGGTATATGTGTTGTCCGCGGCAGTTAAGGTTCTTACGGCTGCAGTTTCGCTCGCCACGGCGGCTGTGCTTCCCTTTACGGTCCAGCACGTCTTCGCTCTCATACGACAGGCGAGAGCAACTGAACAACGGACGGCCGAACCGCGCCCCAGCGAAGAGCGCAAGGATGCGCTGCTGCAGGAAGTTCATCACCGGGTGAAAAACAACATGGCCGTGATCTGCAGCCTCTTCTATCTCCAGTCCACGCACTCAAAAGATGAAGAAACTGCGCAGATCTTTCGTGACATGGAAAATCGCGTGCATTCAATGGCGCTGGTGCACGAGAGCCTGTACGGCTCGGACAATCTGGCACGCATAGACTTTGCCGAGTATGCGCGAGGTCTGGCGGAAGATATTCTGGCCTCGCACGGATGCCCTAATGTTCCGGTGCGGTTGAGGGCCGAACTGGAACCTGTAACAATGGGCGCTGATTTGGCAGTGCCGTGTGGGCTGATCCTCAACGAACTGGTTTCGAATGCATTCAAGCACGGCTTTCCTAAAGGCGCGCGGGCGAGATCAAGCTGACGCTGCGTAGTGATGCAGGCGGCAGACATACTCTGTGCGTTCAGGACAGTGGAGTCGGCATTCCCGCCAGCTTGGACGTCAAAACCAGCCAATCGCTGGGACTGAAACTGGTGCCGTTGCTGACCCAGCAGATTCGCGGTTCGTTTGAACTGGTCAAGTGTGATCCGGGGACCTCAGCCAACTTGTACTTCGAGGTGAACCAACCTGCATCCTGATCTAATCCCACATGAGCCACGCGCCCTGATCGTTGGGGATGAAGCTCTGATCGCGGAAGAACTGAGGGAGCGGCTTTCGCGGTTGGCTTTTCGGTAATTGCCGCTGTGGATTCTGGCGAAGAAGGCATTGCCATCGCCACTCGCGAACGTCCCGACCTGGTGCTGATGGATATACGGTTGAAGGGCCACAAGGACGGCCTGCAAGCGGCGAAAGAGATCCGCGAACAGGTTGACGTACCAATTGTTTATTTAACTGCCCACTCTGATCGTGGGACTGTAGACAGGGCCAGCAAGACTGACCACGACGGCTTTATTCTGAAGCCATTTGTAAGGCGGGAATTGCAGTCCACAATCGAGGTCGCGATGCAGCGGTACGCGATCAGGACAAAGCAGAAGTTACAGTAGGGTCCCTCTTCCGCTACAATCGTTATTCAATGTCTCGCCTACTTCAGTGGAGCGTTCTTCCTAGCGGACTCTGATCCGCGTCGCGCGAAGTTCTGTTCGCGAGTATCATTTCGTTTCTGACAAAAGCAAAGCGAACTGCGTCGGACATTAGTGTCCGACCCATACGAGTTTGAAAGCTAACAGCTAAAGGCTTAAGAGTTAGTGGCTACCACATACGACATCATCGTCATCGGAGGCGGGCACAACGGGCTGACGCATGCCGCGTATCTTGCGCGCGCGGGCAAGAAGGTACTTGTGCTCGAGCGACGGCATGTACTCGGAGGGGCGGCGGTCACGGAGGAAGTTTTTCCGGGATTCAAGTTTTCGGTTTGTTCGTATGTTGTTTCGCTGCTGCGGCCGGAGATCATTCGCGACCTAGACCTGCCGCGGCACGGCCTCGAGATTCTCCCGCTCGATGGCACGTTTACGCCCATGCCGAATGGCGATTATTTGTGGCGCGTGAACGATCATGGCAGAACATATCGCGAGATTGCCCGTCACTCGCGGCTCGACGCCGATGCTTACGACGACTTCGGCAAAGCGATGCAGCCGATATGCCACTTCGTGAAGCCGATCCTCCGCATGGTGCCGCCCGACCCGACTGGGCTCAATCCGAAAGAGCTTTCGAAGCTACTGTTCATGGCGCGGCGGTTCCAGAAGCTTTCGAGCGGCGATCGCTACAACCTGGTGCAGCTCATGACCATGAGCGCGGCCAATTTTCTCGATCAGTGGTTCGAGACTGATGTTCTCAAGGCGACGATGTCGGCTTCGGGAATCATCGGAACATTTCTCGGCGTGCGTTCGCCGGGCACGGCCTACGTTCTGCTTCACCACTACATGGGCGAGATTGATGGCGCATTCCGCGCCTGGGGATTCGCGCGCGGCGGCACGGGCGGGATTTCGAACGCGATCGGAGAGGCGGCTGTCGAGGCGGGAGTTGAAATTCGCAAAGAAGCGGGAGTTGCGAAGATCATCGTGAAAGGCGGGCGGGCTGTCGGAGTTGCGTTAAGCAACGGCGATGAAATCTACGGGAAGGTAATTTCGTCGAGCGTCGACCCGCGACATACATTCATCGAGTTCATCGATAACGGGAATCTGCCGGGAGATTTTCTCGATGAGGTTCGCAGATACAAATTCCGGGGATCGTCGGGGAAAGTGAATCTCGCCCTTGATGCCCTTCCGGACTTCAACTGCATGCCCGGCCCGGGGGCGCATCTGCGTGGCGCAATTTCGATCTCGCCTGCAGTCGATTACATGGAGCGCGCATACGACGACGCGAAGTATGGGACGTTCTCACGGCGTCCGTATATTGACATGGTGATTCCGTCGCTGACCGATCCGAGCGTGGCGCCTCCGGGGAAGCATGTGCTTTCGTGCTTCGTGCAGTATGCGCCGTACAAACTGAAGCCGGGCTTGAACTGGGACCAGCTTCGTGATGATTTTGGGAACACTGTCATCGACACAATTTCCGAGTACGCGCCCAATTTGAAGAACATCATCTTGCATAAGCAGGTAGTCACACCGCTCGATCTCGAGCGCGAATGGGGTTTGAGCGAAGGGAACATTTTTCAGGGCGAGTTGTCGCTCGAACAGCTTTTCTTCTTGAGACCAGCGCCTGGATGGGCGCGATTTAGGACCCCCATCAAGAACTTATACATGTGCGGATCGGCTACGCATCCGGGCGGGGGAATCATGGGCGCGCCGGGAAGGCTGGCGGCGCTGGAAGTGTTGAAAGATGTGAGTTGATTCCTCTGTGTGCCGCTGTGCCCTCTGTGGTTAAAGAATTTGCTTTTGGACTCCAAAACCTTAACCACAGAGGTCACAGAGTTTCACAGAGGAAGAGCCACAGAGGAATGAATGCCTAATCCTCGCGACATCGTGATTATCGGCGGCGGGCACAACGGCCTGGTCACGGCATTTTATCTGGCTCGCGCCGGATTCAAGCCACTTGTGCTTGAGCGTCGCAATCAGGTTGGTGGCGCAGCCATCACGGAGGAATTTCATCCCGGATTTCGAACGTCGGTGCTTGCGCATTCGGCTGGGCCACTGCGTCCGGAAGTCGTGCGCGACATGCAGGTCGAACGGCACGGGCTGAAGATCATCACTCCTGGTGTCGCGGTGGCAACACTTTCGCCGAATGGCCGCGCACTGGTGATTCCGGCCGACGTCAACAAAGTGGCGGAGGCGATTGCTACATTCTCGCAAGCAGACGCGGCGAAGTATCGTGAGTTCCAGCCGGCTCTCGAAAAAGCCTCGCGAGTGATCGCAAAGACTCTGGCGATGACTCCACCGGAGATCGAGCAGCCGACGAAAGCAGACCTGTTCGGACTTCTCCAGGTGGGTCGCTCTTTGCGCGGACTTGGTAAGAAAAACACCTTCAACCTACTGCGCTGGGCTCCGATGGCGGTTGCAGATCTCGCTGCCGAGTTCTTCGAAACAGAATTGCTTCGCGCCACGGTTGCGGCGCATGGGATTTTTGGAACGTTCCTTGGGCCGTGGTCGGCGGGAACAGCGATGGTTTTGCTGCTTCGAGCTGCTGCCGATTCAACTCCGGTCGGCGGGAATTTCTTTGCGGTCGGGGGCGCAGGAGCGGTCACTCAGGCAATGGCGACTGCGGCTCAGCAAGCCGGCGCGGAGATCCGCACCGGAGCGGAAGTAATCGAAATTCAGATCCAGGCCGGCGTGGCGCGCGGCGTGGTGCTCTCGTCGGGAGAAGAAATCTCGACGCGGGCGGTAATTTCTAATGCTGATCCGAAACGCACATTCCTCAAGCTCACTGATCCGTCGTTGCTTTCGCCGACGTTTACCAAGCGGCTGCAGAATTATCGGATGAATGGCACGGTCGCGAAGGTGAACCTGGCGCTCGCGGGACTGCCGACGTTCAAGGGTGTGGATGGGAACACGGAGGCACTGAAAGGCCGGATTCAGATCGGGCATGAGATTGACTATCTTGAGCGCGCGTTTGACGAATCAAAGTATGGGAATTTCTCGCGCGCGCCATATCTCGAAATCACGATTCCGTCGCTGCATGATCCGACGCTTGCGCCTGAGGGTAAGCACGTCATGTCCGTTTACATGCAGTACGCGCCGTATAAACTCAAGGGCACAACGTGGGACGAAGAGAGGACTGCGCTCGGCGATACGGTAGTCAAAACGCTTGCGCAATATGCGCCGGATTTGCCCGGCAAGATTTTGAGCCATCAGATCATCACGCCGCAGGACCTTGAAGACAACTATGGGCTAACCGGCGGGCACATCTTTCATGGCGAGCTAGCGCTCGACCAGGTTTTCACCATGCGTCCGATGCTCGATTGGGCGCGTTACCGCACGCCGATTCAGGGGTTGTATATGTGCGGATCGGGGACGCATCCGGGAACCGGGCTTACGGGTGGCTCGGGGGCGAATGCAGCTCGGGAGATTATTAAGGATTTGAAGGCGCGGCGATGAGGGCCAACCAGCCGCATTCCAAGTTCGAACACGTTTACGCGATTGTCAGATTTGATTTTCCAGTGAAGCTAGAATCTCCAGCGAACAGTATCAACGTGGTGAAAGTATTTCGATCTGAAGAAGCTGCCAGCAAAGAGGCCGCGCGTTTGAATCAGACGAACGCAGACAAGAAATGCGAATATCACGTTTACATGACGCGCCTGGCGGAAGAGAGAACGTAGTTCGCAGAATGATCCCGGAGGGATCGTTGATAATAGCCCGGCGCTTCAGCGCCGGGTTGTGTCGACAAAAAGGCGAGTGCCGGAGGCACGACTGAAATCCAGTCGTCCCTAACGGGACTAACGTCTCTTGTTCCCCGTCCCGGCGTTGAAACGCGGGGCTATTGGCAAATGTCCCTACGGGACAAATATGCTCGCGATTGTCGAAAATTGCGTCCATATGTCCACACTATGAAAAACTCCGCCGTCCTTCTGTTGAGCTGTCCTGATCGCAAAGGCATTGTGGCCGCGATTTCTGGATTTATTGCGCAGCACGGCGGGAACATCTTGCACGCCGATGAGCATGGCGATCACGACTCGAACTCGTTCCTGATGCGCGTGGAGTTTGATCCGGCGGGACTCGATCTGCCACTCAGCGATTTCAATTTGCAGTTCGGGAAAATTGCCGAGCAGTTTGCGATGCAGTGGCAGCTGGCGCTGTCCGATGTTCGGCAGCGCATGGCGATTCTGGTCTCAAAATACGACCACTGCCTCGTGGACCTGCTGTATCGGCATCGGAGCGGAGAGCTGGCCTGCGACATTCCCTGCATTGTTTCGAATCATGCGGACAGCCAGGCCATCGCTGAGTTCTATCGCATTCCGTTTTATCTGGTTCCGGTTGAGAAGAATGCCAAGCAAGCCGCAGAAGGCCAAATCCGGGCTCTGCTTGAGCGCAACGCCGTTGATTTCATCGTGCTCGCGCGCTACATGCAGATTCTCTCGACGGACTTTGTGAACAAATATCCGAGCCGGATCATTAACATTCATCATTCGTTTTTGCCGGCGTTCGTGGGATCGAAGCCGTATCATCAGGCGTTCGAGCGTGGCGTGAAGCTGATCGGCGCGACGAGCCACTACGTCACCGAAGTGCTTGACGACGGCCCGATCATCGACCAGGATGTGGTCCGCGTCTCCCACCGGGATTCGGTCGAAGATTTGATTCAGAAAGGCCGCGACCTGGAGAAGGTGGTGCTGTCGCGCGCGGTGCGGTGGCACATCGAGAATCGGGTGTTGCTGTATGGGAATAAGACCGTTGTCTTCGAGTAGGAACCTCGGCACGATGTCAGGTGTCCTTTAATTAAGTGAGCGACTACGCTATGCCACGCATGACTGTGTGGGAGAGAGCTCTCGTCGTCCTCACGACCGTTCTCCTTAGCATATTCTTTTCAGTTTTCCTCGTAACGGGCTACACCGCACTGTACCGGGCCTGGGTGCGCGGCAATTTGCAAGCGGCACTTCCATACCTGCCGTGGGCGAGGAACTCTGGGATGCTGGCCGTCGCTGCCGCCGCCGCAAGTATCGCCATTTTATTTTCGTCGAATACATTTCCCATTCCAGCGAAAACTCGCCTTTGGCTTTCATTACTTGCCACGGTCACGATAGGCTTCTTTTCCGAGTTCAGGAATGATGGCAAGTTCTATTTCAAGAACCTCATCCATTTCTTCGGGCCTGGTACGTGGGTTCACCACGCATTAAATCAAGCCGTTCCCTCACTAGCTGATTTCCTGTACCGGACCGAATACTCGCATTGGAACGATTTCCTCATGGGTCCGGCGATCGTTAGTGTTCTGTATGCGCTCGTTTTTGTCAGAATCTACGGGACGTTTCGCAACCAGAGCCCGATCAGCCTTAATGCGCCGACTCTGGACGCGTCGACGGATCTCGACGCTGCGCTGCGGTTCGCTCGCACTCTCATGAACGTCGGATTGTTTTGGTTTTTCATCCAAGCATGGGCAGAAAAAGCGGGGTACATAAACAACCTTCACTCGAGCGATGAAATCGACCTGCCCTTTGAGTTTGCCGGCACCATGTTTGGTTTCTGGATGGCGCGCGTGCTCACCACGCCGTTCGATGAGCGGTCCGAGAAATTCCGTTCGACTTTGTTGATCGATTTGCTGTCTTCGGGAGTGATCGGTCTGTTGTACACGCTGATCGTGGGCCCGTTGACCGAGGGTGTCGCCAGTAGCGTTGCCCATGCCTTAGCTCCGGTCGTACCACACTCGTTGGACATCCATGAATACACGCCGTTTCAGCGTCACATGCGACCCTTCGAACTTCTATTGCTTGCCGGAGCCATGTGGTGGCGTCTCAACTCGGCGTCAAAGCCTGAGCATCTAGCGCTACTCAACGGCACACACGAAGAAACGATTCCGATCTTCAAGTGGGACACGCTGATAACGATGGCCGAGGCATTGGCAGTGACGATCGGTTATCTTGTCGTTGTTGTGACGATGATTTCGATTCTGGAGCCAGAAGGATTGGCCTCGACGCTAGCTACGGCAGCAGCAGGGATGGTAATAGGAACCGCGGCACTCTTTTTGGTCAGGTGCACCGGACGTTACCCCCTGACGACAATTCTCGCCAGGAATGACGAGACATCCAGCGACTGACGTGCCCAATAATTCCGACTTACCAAGGTAACTACCTCGTAATCCCCGCCCTCTGGCAGTATTAATTTGGAACCGGTTCTATCGAGGAAAAACTATTGGCTGAAGATCCCAAATGGGAGCTTGCCATCCTCGCAACTGTTCAGGGCTTTTACGAGAAGCTTTTGCAGGAGGCGGTGGAGGGCGAGGTACCTGTGCCTGCGGGTCTGGAAACTGTATCGCTGCAGGGAGATAGCGATGTCGGGGAGATGCTGGCGTCGATGCGGCGCTGGCTGCGCCTGCTCGATATGGCGATCTCTCCGGCGATGCTGCGCCGCGCTTTCGGCGAGCAGACGGATCCCGAAATTGCCGAGGCCATGCTCCGCTATTTTGTGCGCAAGAAGGAGCATACCGATTCCGACCGCGACAAGACCGACATTGTTGCGACATTTCTTTATCGCCATCCCCGCGTACCTGGACAGTGGGAGCAGCGCGGCTACGGACTTGATGGATCGCTGCCGCTTTCGCCGTTTGAAATTGCGCTGATTGAAATTCTTGCCGATTCCGATTTGCCGGGGCTTCCCGAAGAGCACATTCAACTGTTGCGGAGATTTGATCCGCTGGAGGAGCAGGTGCTGCGCTTCCGAGATCTGAATGCGTTGCTTGAGTCGGGGCTCATTCAGACCGTGCGGCAATTGAAGGGAACGCTGGAGGATTCCTTTTTCCATCCCGGCGTGCTGGCGACGATCGCGCCATATAACGCGACGTTCGGCGCCAAGTTCGATGAGCTGTTCCGCGAGTCGACGAAGCAGATCAAGGATTTTGCAGGAGAGCTGGAAGATCAGGGTGGGACGATCCTCGGCAGCGTGGATGGCATGGACGTGACCGTTGACCACGTTAAGGCCATGGACGAGGAAAATCTGCTGAAGCTCGATTACGGGCAGGCGCTCGATAAGTTCCGTCGCGTTTCGAAATTGAAGCAGACGCTGGAGCAGAAGCCTCCGATGAAGCGCGGGGCGAAGCAGGCGAAGCCTGCGCCGAAACCGGCGGTGAAGACCGCGAGCGCGGTTGTAGTCAACGTGCCTTTCAATTTGAAAGCGATGCGGAAGGCGGTCACGCCGCAGCAGGTGGCGGCGGAGGAGACTAAGCTGCTGAAGGTCGAGGAGTCAGTGAGAATTTTCGTGCGCGTGGCGGATCCGAAGTTCCGGCAGGTTGTGCCGATGCGTTTCTTCAACCTGACATTGACGCCCGCCGAAGCTGACGCCTATTGTGCCGACTATCTCGAAGAGAAGAGCCTGCGCGCTGGAGTAGCGCGGGTGCTGCTGAGGCTCGTGGCGGTGACTGCTCGACTGATTACTGAGTTAGAGGAACTGAAGCGCGCGAACAACTCTCCTTCGCTTTGGAAGCTGCATGCGGATTCGCTGGTGACCTTGCTGGAGATCGGAGGCAATGCGACGGAGAATGCAGAACGCGTTTCCAACCTCGCGTCACAGCGAGGACATCGTCAGCAGGTGGAAGAGATTCAGACTTCACTCAAGAAGCTGCGAGATTACAGTGGCATCGCGGAGCGCACCTTAACGGGATCGGCGGAAGCCAAGAGCGCGGCGGCGGGAGCGGAGTAAGTTCGGGTAGAATCGCGTCCTGCAATGTTCAAAGATTTCCTCCAGAGATTCACCACAAACGCATTCTACATCTCTGCCTGATCCCGGGCCGCTTTTAGCGACTATGCACAACGCTGCTCTACAACGTGACTCGCCGGAGGCCCGCGACCTGGTTTATCGCGAATTTCTAAAATCGTGGCTGTGGATCTGCGTTCCAGAACTGCCAGACGGCTGGAAACCTGGAGTAACCACCGTGCGGGAAGGGATCAATATCCAGGTGAACACGCCGAACAATGCAAAAGGTGTTCGGGTTTTGCCTGCTTTTACCGACATTGAAGCGCTGGCTAATTACGATCCGAACAGCCTTCACATGGCTTTGCCCGCCATCGAGATTTTCAAAATGGCGGTCCAACTCCGAGTCGGTGAGGGAGTGGTCAACGCCTTCGATCCCGTTCGTAAGCCGATTCGTTCAGGAGGAACGGTGACGCAGCGAGAGTTCGAGGCGCTCGCGCAGGGCATGATTCCTAAACCTACTCTCGATGGAAAAGGGCAAGTTCCAACGGCCAAGAAACCGGTTCAGGTTCAAATCGGAAATTGCGATGCGCCAATGAGCCATGACGTCAAAACCAGATTGCAAGCAGAGGCTCGTCAGTTTGTAGAACTGAGCAAGATTTATCGGTATCAGATGAGGTACGTCGAAACGGGAACCCAGAGCGAAGTTTTTGGGCTCGTCTGCTACGCGCAAGGTACCCGCTTTCAGGAAATCGTGACCACGCTCATGTCAGCTATTCAGCCGTTTTTGGCGCAGAACCAATACGTTGATTTCACCCAATTGTGTTCGGACCAGCTGCCAATCATCGAGAAACACGGCGAGTTGGTCTACGAAAAGTGATTTCAAAAAACAAGCGGGCGAAAGCGCCCGCCCCACCAAGCTAAGAGCTAAGAGCTAATTGATATCGAACTGCTCCTGGTGCAGCGCAGGGTCGCTCTTCACGATGATCGTTTTTTTCGAGAGCTCTTCCAGTTCGTTCAGCCAGCGGCCGTTGTTGGTCTTGAGTGCCTTCGCGACCTCGGGATTCACGCGCAGCATGACATCCGAGTGCTCGAGGTGCTTCGCGATCTTGCGCATCTCGACGTAGATCTCGTTGCAGACGGTGTTGACGTTCTTCACGAAGCCCGTGGCTTCGCAGTACGGACACGGGGAGCCGATGGTGCGTTCGAGCGATTGCTTCACGCGCTTGCGCGTGATTGCCACGAGGCCAAAGTCGTTAAATTGAAGGACCTTTGATGGCGAGCGGTCGGCGCGCAGGGCTTCTTCGAGGGCCTGCATGACCTTCTGGCGATTGCGGCGCTCGTCCATGTCAATGAAGTCAATGACGATGATGCCGCCGAGATCGCGTAGGCGAATCTGGCGCACGATTTCCTTGATCGCGTCCACGTTGGTTTTAACGATGGTGTCTTCGAGGCGCGTCGTCTTGCCGACGTACTTACCGGTGTTGACGTCGATTGCGACCAGCGCTTCCGTCTGATTGATGACGATGTAGCCGCCGCTCTTTAACCAGACTTTTGACTTCAAAGCCTTGTCAATTTCGTCTTTGAGGCCAAACTGCTCGAAGAGCGGAGTCTCTTTCGAGTAGAGCTTGACTCGGCGGACCAGCGCAGGCTGGAAGCGATTGGCGAAGCGCAAAATGCGCTCGTACTCCTGCTCGGTGTCAACCCAGATGGCGGAGAAGTCGGATGTAACCTGGTCGCGAAGAATGCGCTCGACCACGTTCAAGTCGTGGTAGATCAGCGCGGGTGGCTTGCTGTTTTCTGCCCGCGTGCGGATTTCATTCCAGAGGCCTTTCAAAAACCGGATATCGGCGCGGAGTTCGTCTTCAGCTGCGCTTTGTGCAGCGGTGCGAACAATGAAGCCGCCGTGGCCGTTCTCGCGCTCGCTGTTGATGATGCGCTTCAGGCGCTGGCGCTCCTCCTCGGAAGCAATCTTGCGAGACACGCCGGTGTGGTTCACGGTCGGCATGTAAACCAGGAAACGTCCGGGAAGCGCGATGTGGCTGGTGATGCGGGCGCCTTTCTTGCCAATTGGTTCTTTCGCGATCTGGACGAGGATTTCCTGACCTTCTTTGAGAAGATCGGTGATCAGCGGGAGGTTCTGTGGTTCGGTGCGACGGAAGCGACGGCCACCGCCTCCGCCACGACGGAATCCTCCACGGCGTCCACGATCGCGATCAAAGCGGCGGGCGCGCTGGGTATAAGCGGCGGTTGCAGCCGGAGCTCGAACTTCGGCGCGAGCATCAACCGAGCCGTTGCCGATGGCTTCGGCGTCGAGCAAGGCCTCGGCTTCTGCCTGGGCTTCTTCGAGCTCGGCCTCTTCTTCGGAGGCCGATTCGATCTCTTCCTCGGTTTGCGCCAGTCCAGCCGTTTGCGGCGAAGCTGGCTCGGCGGTGAACGGAACTACTTCGGCACCATTGTCTGCCGAGGCTGCGATCTCCTGGCGAGTCTGGTCGGCCGCGGCGTGCGTTTCTTCTTCAAATTCGTCGAAAGCTGCATCTTCCTCGAGTTCCTCGACGTAAGAGGAAATGTCAGCTTCCTCTTCGTCGATTTCCTCTTCTTCGACTGTACCGGGGGCGGCGGCAGGAGTTGGTTCAGCGGAGGATTCGGTTTCGCGGTTGGGCTGCTCCTGTTCTTCCTCGACCGCCTCTTGCCCACCGAAAACTGCCGCTACGTTCATTTCGTGCAGTCGCTTTTGCTCGCGGTCCCAGGCTTCGGAGCCGAATGCGGGGTATTCAGCGGTTTCGTCCTCGGCGAGAGGACTGGTGGCTTCCGTGGCCTGAGCTTCGCTCACGTGGACAGCCCCTTCGACTTCGCTCAAGGCAGGCTTCGACGGCTGTTCCCACATTTTCGAGGGCTGCTCCGACTCATGCTGCTCGTGATCTGGCAGACCTTCGCCCACTGCAGCCGCGAACAATGGCTCATCTTCGGGGAATTTCTCAAACACGGCTGAGGCGGCCCCGGCTGCTGAAGACCCTGCTGCTGCGACACGTTCCTGTTGCGCTGATGGAGCCCGGTCGCGATACTTTGAAATAGACTCGCCTGGCAAAATAATCGGTTCGTAGCCAGCAGGCGGGCCGTAATCGTCACGTGCGGTGCGGACTTCGCTTTGCGCCGGGCGCGAATAGCGTGATTCGCGGTCACGGTCACGGTGGCTGCCTCGACGGCGACGGTTACGCCAGCCACCACGCTCACGCTCCTCGCGCGGGGCGGATTGCGTGGCCGCCTGGTTGATTGCGATCGGCTGGGCTTCCTGCTCGGGCGGAGCTTCGCTTACGCCGGGCTCTGAGGTGGCAGGCTGCACTTCCTGCACGACGGGCACGGCTGGGAGCTCGTCGAGGTCTTCGTCTTGACTCTCCAGCTCCATAAAATCGGAGACGTAGAGAAAGGCATCGCGCTCGAGGCCGATGTCCACGAATGCGGATTGCATTCCCGGGAGAACGCGGGTGACGCGTCCTTTATAGATGGAGCCCGCGAGCGTGTATTCGTTCTCACGCTCCAGGTACATTTCTGCGAGCTGATCATCTTCCACCATGCCCACTTTGGTTTCGTGCGGCGTGGAAGACACAAACAATTCTTTTGTCATTGAAACTCCGGTCCGGTGGCCGAATCAGGGCCGCGGATTCACCGGATCAAGGGAAGACAGTGCGGCGAGGAATGAAGCTGCGATGAGCTCCCCGGCAAGACGCAGCAAGCTACGTCGGTACAAGAGAGCATCCTGGGTCCCGATACGGTGCTTCGGGCCGAGGCTGGTTTTAGCAATTCTGAAATCTTTTCCACTGATCGCAATCTCGCCGAGATTGTGACCGCTCTCTCAGATCTCTGAGGGGGCCGTTACCCAACCCGGCGTCGTATTCAATCCTTAGCCGGCGCGTCTCCGCTGCCGGTGCTTGCCCTCTTTACGCGAGGGCGGTCGTAATATTTTGGGCCGCTTAAGGCCGATTCCTACTACCTACTGCTGCTCGGACTGTCCGAGCGATACAAGCATCTTTTGCTTCAATTCACGAAGCGGCGCATGCGGACGTTCATCACCATCCCCAGCGCAAGAAACATGAACAAAACCGATGACCCTCCATAACTCATTAAGGGCAAAGGTATTCCGGTGACCGGCATAAAGCCTACCACCATGCCGATGTTGACCAGGATGTGAAAGGTCAAGACGGCTACAACACCCATGACAATGAACGTGCCAGCCCGGTCGGGAGCTGTTTGTGCGTTCTGGGTCAAACGCATCAGCACGATGAAGTATAACAGCAGCACCGCCATAGCTCCTACAAAACCATGTTCCTCGGAGAAGGCAGCGAAAATGAAGTCGGTATGGGGCTCGGGGAGAAAGCCCTGGCGGGTTTGAGAGCCGGAGCTGCTTCCCCAGATTCCGCCGGAGCCAACGGCGATCTTGGACTGGCGGATGTGATAACCGGCGCCGCGGGGATCGGCGTCAGGAGCGATGAAGCTGGTAAGGCGCTGCTTCTGGTAATCCTTCATATGGTGCCAAGCCAGCGGCATGGCGAGTCCGGCCAGCAGAATTACTACCGCAGCTTGCTTCCATCGAACACCACCTAGGAATAAACCGACGACCGCAATGGGCAAGTAAGTCAGCGCGGTTCCAAGGTCAGGCTGACCCATCACCATTATGAATGGAACCCCGACAATCGCGCCGGCCTTGAGGAAATCAGACCAGGAGAGCTCACGGTGTTGCAGATCTGCGAAGTATTTGGCGACCGCGAGAATCAACACCAGTTTCACCCACTCCGAGGGTTGAAAGTGGTTGCCGCCGGGAAGCTTAATCCAGCGCCGTGCGCCTAAGTATTTCTGACCGAAAATCAAGACTGACATCAGCGAAGCAAGTGCAGCGATGTATATCCAGTGAACCCGCTCGAGGAGAGCGTGGTAATTGAAGAGGCTGACAATGAACATTCCGGCGAGGCCGCCGAGAATCCAGTAGACCTGCCTTCGGTCCACTCCAGCAAACTTGGTGTGAACGGTGGCGCTATGAATTTCGATTACACCCAGCGTGCAGATGATGAGCACGAACGCCACCAGCGTCCAATCGAAGTCGCGGTATGAGATGTTGCGAGACATGGGAATCAGCCGTCAGCCATCAGCTATCAGCCGTCAGTTAACCCCTCCCAGGCCCGGTGCGGCTAGTGCTAATGGCGCATGGCTCTTTGCGGGCTTCACAGTGAAACGTCCGGCATGAAGTTCTTCGCTTTGAGAACCAGCATCCGCAGAATGATTCCACACCGCGCCGATCTCAACCTTCTTATTTGCGTCAGCGACCTTGGTTGGCTGACGCTTCTGCTGAAGCTCCACGTAGGACTTGATCACTTGGGCGGCGGTGCGGGCGGCCAGGTATCCGTGCTCCCCTTCCTCTAACAACGTACAAACAACAATCTCAGGATTGCGACGTGGTTCGACGCCGGCGAACCAGCCGTTGTCTTTGAAGTTCTTGCCCGCCGCGCCAAGCTTAGCCTTTAGTGCGTTACTGATGGTCTGGGCGCTACCGGTTTTCCCGGCGAAGTCAATGCCTTGAAGATGGGCACTGCGAGCGGTTCCGCCCTCCGGCATTTCGGCGGATGCGGGATTGACAACGTCGGCCATGGCATCGGTTATAACTTCCCAGTTTTGCGGATCAATCGGGATGTTCACTTCCTTGAGAACGTTCCCGGCTGGAATCACGTTGGGCGGCAGATCGGTCGGGTTGATGACGTGGGGCCGAACCATACGGCCTCCACTTGCGATCGCACCGATTGCTCGCGCAAGTTGTATCGGAGTTGTGGCGACGGCTCCCTGGCCAATGCCGACTGAAATCGTCTCTCCAGCGAACCACTTCTGGCGGAAGTTGCGCAGCTTCCATTCTTCCGATGGCATCACGCCGCTCACTTCCTGAGGCAAGTCGATTCCGGTCCTTTGTCCTAGACCCAAAGCAGTTGCGTACTGTGCGATCTTGCCGATGCCGAGCTTTTCCGCCAAGGTGTAGAAAAACACGTCGCAGGATTGGTAAATAGCCTTGGTAATTTTCACGTCACCGTGTACGCGGTGCTCGGCAACCACCCAGCATTTGAAGTAACGGCCATAAAACTCCGCACCGCCGTTGCACATAACGTGCATATTCTGGGCGATCCCCTCCTGCATGCCAGCCGTCGCCATGATGATTTTGAAAACCGAGCCGGGGGCGAGCTGCGCTTGAATTGCCTTGTTCAGCAGGGGATGGTCGGGATCATTGACCAGCTGGAGCCATTCTTTCCGCGAAATGCGCACTGAGAAATCATTCGGATCAAAGGTGGGCCGGCTGACCATGGCCAGAATCTCACCCGTGCGCGGATCCATGGCAACGATTGCGCCATTGCGGCCCTCGAGCGCCTGTTCGGCAGCGATTTGCAGATCGACATCGACCGTCAGCTTGAGATCCTTGCCGGCGACAGCGGGTTTTTCTTCGAGCGGTTTGCCGACCTCGCGGCCGTGGCTGTCCACGACCACACGTCGCGAACCGTTCTTTCCCATCAGGGTGGAGTTGTATTGAAGTTCAACGCCGGATTTACCCACGACATCGCCGGGATCGTAAAGCTCGAAGCCCGGCTGGTTCAGCATGTCCTCGCTGACTTCGCCGACGTAGCCGATCAGGTGCGCCATGAATCCCTTGAGGGGGTAAAGGCGACGGTAGGCCATGATGGTATCGAGCTCAGGCAGTTCTGTGCGGTGCGCCTCGATGAAGGCTTCTTCGTCGGGAGTGATGTCCTCTTTCAGGTAGATCGGCTGATACTGCGGCAGGGATGCGAAATGGCGGATTTTTTCGCGCACTTCTTTGGGATCTAGATTGAGACCTTGGGCGATCAGGTCGGCGTCGTTGATCAGATTACGAGAAGAGTCTCGTAGCAGCAGCGCAGTCAGCGAGCGATAGTTTTCAACAATCGGACGGCCGTTGCGATCGAGAATTTTGCCGCGCGGAGCAAGGATGGGAACGTTGCGAACACGGTTTTCTTCCGCCGCGGCGGAGTAGTAGTCGCTCTGAGAAACTTGCAGTTCCCAGAGTCCGTAAGCCAGCAACAGAAAGATGGCGAGAATTAGGTATTGCACCGCTGTGAGGCGGACGGGCGAGAGCTTTTCATCGCGGGAAAGCATGAATCAGTCGTTGGTCGTTGGTCGTCGGTCGTTGGCTCTTCTGCTGGTGGGCATTGAGTTAACTCAATTGTAAATCTACACTGGATGCGAGAATGGAAGGAATGGTAACGAAGGTCACTGATTCAATAAGGAAACGCGTAGACGAAGTGTCGCCGCCAGCAAGACAAGCTGCCGAGAAGCCTTGGATGATGCACCTAGGTAAGCTGAAACCCCTTCGAAAAGAAACCCAGCGCATAAACAAACGGATCGAAGAGGCCTTCGGACAAATAGATAATGAATTTTGGAGGTAACTGCAACGACTCCCAACCAGCTTCAACCTGTCCAGGCGCAACTACTTCACAAGCCAGTAAACTCTTTGGTCACAACGACCGATGACACATTTCCTACCAGATCAAACTTGATGATCAGTGATCTGCTTTCCTGCACGATCCCGCCGGCTTTACCGCGGCTAATCCCGCTAAGAGTTCGTGAGGAAGCATCTACTGAGTAGTCAATCCCGCAGCTTTTAGCGGCAGTTTCCGCATCTGCTATCTTGGCACCTATTGGCACGTGAGACTTGAGTTCCTCGACGCAGGCGAAATTGTTCGTACGCGAGCACCCGCACATAATTAGCCACATTATCGCCAAAATGCTTCGTTTCATGATCGCTCTCACGCTCGCTGCTTCAGCCTATCCATCAGTGCGAACAGAAAGACTCCGAGCACCGCATTCGCGACTGCTGCGCCCAACTCATGCGGCCAGCTCCAATGCATGTCGAGGCGAACCATGCCACGGGCGATCAAGAAATAGAGCACTTCATGGATCACATAAAAGGCTGTCGTGACCAGGAGGCGCGTGCCCACGCTTTCAACGTCGAGCTTTACTCCGAGCGATGAAGCGCCGAAGCCGACGAAGGTTTTGGCGATGCCATAAACGCCGATGGGGTGCGAGCCGAGGGCATCCTGCGCAAGGCCGATGGCTGCGCCGGTCAATAGACCCGTGACCGGATTACGGCGGGCCATGGCAAAGAAGATTGTCACCAGCAACGGCAGGTCGAAGTAGCTCGAGAATGCCGGGACAATATGCGGAATGAAGGCCTGCAGAAAAACCGCCAGCAGCGGAACCAGAATGGCAACCGGCAGGCTGAAGCGATAAACCTCAATTTGCTCGCGCGATGTGTAGGTGACAGCCACGTTATTGGGGAGCGTCCTGGGAATTCTTGTCAGGTGTGGCGGGCTTCGACACGATCGCCGGTTTGGTGCTCGGCGTTGCGGCAGGGCTCGTCGCAAGCTTTGTGGGCGTAGTCGGGGAAACAACGGGTTTTGGCTGAGGACTTGCAGTCAGCCCAGGGCCGGTCGGCAGCCCCGCCTCGACAGCCGGTTTCTTGACTGCCGGTACAGTTCCAGGCACCGTGTTGTTGGTGGTCTTGGCGGCGGGTGCGCTCGGCGCGCTTGCAGCCCCTGTATTCGGCGCTGTGGCGGCTGGAGTTCCGGCGCTCGCGCTTGGCGCAGATGGAACTGTCGGTTTGCCGGCGGCGTTCGGAGTCGTTCCCAGTGGGACGCCTGGTTTGGGGGTTGCCGCACCCGGAACGGGCGGCGTTACAGGCTTGTCTGGAACCTGCGGAAGCCGCTGTGCCAGAATCTCGGCTGCCCGAGTCGAGGCTCGAGTTGTTGCCGGCGCTTCGTGTTCTACCCGCTTCGTGATTATGAGTACTTCTTCGAGGTGGTTCAGCATCGCCGCAGGCTTCACCGTCAGCTGAATAAAGTCTGTTCCCTTTGCGATCTTCGCGACCGTTCCCACCGGCAGTCCTTTAGGAAAAATGCGATCGCCGCCGCTGGTAAGAATTCGATCCCCTGGCTTCACTTCCTCATCAGCCATGATCTTGTCAATGACGAGTTCGCCTGAAGCCCGCCCTTTCAGCACTCCCTGCAACCGCGATTGTTCAATGATCGCGCCGACTCCGCTTTGCTGATCGTTGATTAAAAGCACCTGGGAAGTGCTCCCATCAATTACGTTCAAAACCTTGCCAACCACTCCATCCGGCGTCATGACCGGCATTTCGGTCTTCAGGCCGTCGTCGGAACCCTTGTCTATATAGATCAGACGCGAATGCTCGCTGCCGCTGGATCCGATGACCTGGGCGGCTTTGGTTTCGCCGATGAATTGCTCTTTGAAGCCGAGCAGTGCTTGCAGGCGATGTGCCTGTTCGGCATCCTGCTTCAGACGGACTTGTTCAAGCCGAAGCTGCTCGATCTGATCTTTAAGGTCCCGGTTCTCCTGGCGGACGCCACGAAGATAAAAGTAGTTGTGCCAGACGCCGGACGCGCTGGTCTGCACGCGGACGATTCCTTTTTCGAGTGGCGCGACGACGCTCACCGCCCACAAACGGATCAGCCGAGAATTTGACGAAGTGTCTTCACCAACAGCGGGCCGTCTGATTTGGATGGCAAGGCCGAGAATCTGGAAGAAAATGGCGGCCGCGAGGATTGTGACGTTACGATAGCGGCCCATGAAAGTGTCCATAAAACCAGCTGTCAGCTGTCAGCCATCAGTAGAAACCTTTATCTACTCAAGACTTTGAGAAGAGAACCTGGCTGCGTAAGGTTCAACGCTCAACCTGACGGCTGAGGGCTGATGGCTGACGGCTTTACTCAATCGAAATCTTTCTCAGCAGCTTGAAATCACTCAGCATTTTGCCTGTGCCGAGTACCACGCTGCACAGGGGATCGTCCGCAATTGAAACCGGCAAGCCGGTTTCTTCGCGGATACGCTTGTCCAAGTTCTTCAGCAATGCGCCGCCGCCGGTGAGCACGATTCCACGATCGCTGATATCAGCAGAAAGCTCGGGGGGTGTGCGTTCCAGGGCAACTCGCACTGCATTCATGATCGTCGAAACACACTCGCTCAACGCTTCGCGAATTTCACTGTCATCAACCGTGATCGTCTTCGGCACGCCTTCGATCAGGTTGCGGCCTTTGATTTCCATAGTTAGCGGCTTATCGAGCGGATAGGCTGAGCCAATTTCCATTTTGATTTGCTCGGCGGTGCGCTCGCCGACCAGTAGGTTATATTTGCGCTTGAGGTAATTCATGATGGCTTCGTCCATCTGATTACCGGCCATCCGGACTGAGCGCGAATAAACAATGCCACTAAGAGAGATCACGGCGATGTCGGTCGTACCCCCGCCGATATCGACGACCATGTTGCCGGAAGGCTCAGTGATTGGCAGGCCCGCCCCGATCGCGGCCACCATCGCCTGCTCGACCAGGTAAACTTCGCTGGCTTTGGCGCGATAGGCCGAGTCCATGACCGCGCGCTTTTCGACCTGCGTGATCTCTGAAGGCACGCCGATCACAATGCGCGGGTGCACCAGCATCTTGCGGTTGTGCGCCTTCTGGATGAAGTAGTTGAGCATCTTCTCGGTGACTTTGAAGTCGGCGATCACACCGTCTTTCATCGGCTTGATGGCGACGATGTTGCCGGGCGTGCGGCCAAGCATCTCCTTGGCCTCTTTGCCGACGGCCTCGACTTCATTGGTGTTCTTGTTCAGCGCGACGATGGAAGGCTCGTTGACCACGATGCCCTTGCCGCGCGCGTAAACAAGTGTGTTGGCGGTACCCAGATCAATCGCCAAGTCACTGGAGAAAAGGCTGAACAGCGAACGCAGATTGTGCCCGTTCGATGAGCCGTTGCGAAATCCGTTGGATGACATACGAGCTGGTCTCTCTTTAGGTTAAATTCCTGCCACACTCCGGCCTGAACTGAGCCGTAAAAACAGTCAATTGTCCTGGGCTTTGTTCCTTATTGTAAGGATTTTCGCGGCCCAGCTGCTAAAAATAAAACTGTAATTTCAAAAAACAAAGTTCCAGTAGGGGTAACCCCTTACTGGATTACGATCTTCTGCTGCTGCGTATTTACTCCGCCCTTCGCGTCTTGCGCGGTTACGGTAATCAACGTCTCTCCCGTTGGAAGCGGCGGGGTGAAGTAATGGAACCTTCCGTCGGTGCTCACCACCGGCACTTCGTGGCCGTTGACCATGATTCGCGCGCCGAGTTCGGTCTTGCCAGTCAACTCAATCACGTGTCCGTGCTGAATGAACGGGTCCAACTCAAGCGGGAGCGCTCCGGAATTCTCGTTTTTGGCGATCACGGTAAAGCGGTTCTTTTCGCTTTCGGCCGATTCTTTGTCCTGGGCATCGAAGGAGCGCACCATCCAGTAATAGGGGCCTTCGGTCAAGCCCGAAACCAGCACATTCGATGAACTGATTTTGCGATCGACCATCACCGAAGAAAAGTAAGGATTCTGTGAAATCTGCAGCCGGTAACCCTTGGCATTGGCCATGGGCGTCCAGGAAAACTCGATCGGCTTGGACTCCCGCGAGATGAAGATCGGCATCATGTTCGCTGGTGAGATCGGCGTGGGCGGGCCAATTTCCTTGACCTTTTCAAGATGGGCCGCCCCGGGGTTGTATATAACTTTCTCCCAGGCTGCTAGAGGAGTGCTTTCGCCATTCCGCTCGGTTACGCCAGTTCCTTTTGTCACCAGCACTTCGTCGCGCTTCGAGCTCGGGTCTTTGCTGACACGGGCGGCGCTGTCGGGGCCGAACGAAGTCGTGGCGCCGTCCATCTTCACTTCCGAGGTCGAGCCTTGGGTGTAGGTGCCGGTTGCCAGATCGACAGTTCCGGTGTTCACCGTGACTGCGACATTCGTCTGCTGGCGCTCGTTCGCGGAGTTTTCTTCGATGACGATCAAAGAGTCCTGCTTGACGGTATAGTTAGTGCCATCGTTGAAGACGATCTTGGCCATGCCCTCTGAGCTGGTCTGAATGACGTCGCCTTTTTCGAGCGGCACGCTGTAATCGGCATGGACCCAGGTATTGCTGCTCGCCTTCTTGATTCGGACGGTGCCGTCCAGCGCTGTGATATGGGCCTGTTGCGAGGTCGTCGCCGGCTTGCCGGAAGTTTCGGGCGCGGCCACGCGCTCCAGCAGGTTGGTAAACAGGCTGCTTGCCGCTTTCACTGTGTGGTCTGTGAACTCGGGAAAAGCCAGTCGCGTGCCAACCGTGATCGCAGCGAGTATCGCCATCACAATGAGGAACACGCTGCGATAAGTTACCGTCTTCCACGCGATTTGGATCCCTGGTTTGCGGTTTGAGCGCACCTAACATCCTCTGCGGACGAGAGAATCCCCCGGTTACGCAAAGATTATTACAGGGCGGTGCGGCGCAGGCGCGGGAAACGTCTTACCACTGATTACTGAGGTCACCCTGAGGCGGAGTCCGCAGGCGCTCTGCTGCGGGTTAACATCGGCAACTTCAGAAATGAAATTAGCTGGTAGTGGCGGGGGTTGGAACGGCAGACTGACCAGGCACCAGTTCTGAGTAGCGTTTGATTTGGCTTTGGGTTGTGCCAACGGCGGAGGCGGGATCAGTCAAAAACCCCTTGTACCATTCAACGGTCCACGAGATGGCTTGATCGAGTGAGAGAACCGGAGTCCACTCCGTGCGCTCTGGGGCCGGCGTATCAGCAGCGGTGGCAAACGATGCCGGTTCCTTCGTCTGAATCTCAATCTGCAGATCTGCTTCGCCCCAGAGTCCGGCAAACTTCTTTGCAAACTCGACGCACGACACTGGTTGGTGTGAGTTACAAAAACTTTGGATGCTCTGAGTGCCAGGAGATACAAACAGTTCTTCCGCGTACTGCAGGCAGGCATGCACAGCCTCCAGCAAGTGACAGCACTGAAATTCGTTCTCGCTGAGTGTGATCACGTCACCGGAAAGCACGCTAAGCAAAAGCTTTCCGACCAAGCTCGATTCGCTCCAGTCACCGCCTCCAATCAATGCGGGGAAACGTGCGATTCCGAGTCTTGTTCGTGAGCTGCGAAAAAATGATTCGGCGAAGGCCCAAGCTGCTGTCTCCGCTATAGACTGAGTCGAAGACAGCCAACTATGTTTTGATTGAGATTTCGGATGCCAGTTCGACGGCGGCAACGCGGTGAGAAGCACCAGGCTGCGGGCTGAGCCGGTCAGCCGTGCTTCTTCAAGTAGATTCACTGTACTTGCGACGTTGATTCCGAACAACTCAACCGAGTCTTGAGGCTCGCCGGCACTTACTGCGTGAAAGACAATCTCCGGCTGAAAGTCAGTAAAGGTGTTGGCCAGGGTCTCGCGATCGCGAATATCGGCAAACACCGAACTGATCCCGCGATCGAGCAGCGCAGCATCGAAGAAATTTGGCCTGGAGGAAGGTGGCAGGCCGTAACCGCAAACTCTTGCCCCCATCAACTTGAGCCATGCAACCAGCCATCCGCCGGTGAAGCCGGTGTGACCTGTTACCAGCACCCGTTTGCCGCGATAGAAGCTTTCAAAGGACATCAACGTAGCCAATACATGATCGCTATGACTAGAGCGCTAAGCAGCAGGCTGGCGATGGTATATCCGTGGTTTTCAATCCAACTCGAGTCGCTTTCGGAGGCCAACAGTTGCGGACTGGGCAGCCTGGGGGCGTCCGGCTTCAGCTCGCACTCCACGCACAGTTGCCGGTTGTCGGAAATAGGAAAGCCGCACGAATGGCAGGCGTGCACGTTCACGGGCGCGGAAGTTGAGGCCGACGGCGAGTCCTGCTTTGCAACGCGTTCGGTGGTTGCTTCGGCGTGCCATGACAGTGGCGCAACTGGTTCAGGCGTACTCGCATGGGTAGTTTGGACGAGCTGGGTATGGGCGCCTTCAGCCGCGCGCAGGTGTTCGAGCGCGGTGCTGACCATCTCCGTTAGGCCAGACAGCGCACGGAGATCATCATCCGGGAATTCTGCTCTGGGTGCGTTCACCTCAAACAAACCGATTACTGCCCCGTGGAGCGTGATTGGAACGCCGACTTTTACGGTTTGCCTCTGCGAAGTGTGGGCGGGAACTAGAGATGCGTTGGCGGTCGCGAGGCACTTGGCGATTGGCGCTTTGCTTCTATCGGCGCGAGTTCCAGTTTCGAAAAACTTGCCAGCGGCGGCGCGATAGACGAATTCATCGTTTTCTTTAATTGCAATCCCTACACCATCTGCGCCTGTGAGAAAACGTGCACGTTCAGCGAGCAGCTGGAGCGTGGAGAGGAACTCAACAGTTGCGGCTTGAAGCATTGCAGAAAACGCGGGTGTGGATGCGTCCGCGGCACCAGTACCGCTGGGGTGACGAACTGCACTGGCATGTGCTGGCGATGCCATAGGAGCTAGGCGAAGTCTCTCTGCTGGCGTCGAGAAAAGTCAAGAAAGAACGGGAGTATTCCGCCCTGTGGTCACAGCCGAAGCAGGAGATTCTCGAAATGGGCCCGTCCCAGATCGGGCCAAAGCAGTAGTTACTAATGGAAGGAGTCGTGACCCGTGCCACAAGACATGCGAGAGCGCATCCGATGTAGAACGCGGGACGTGAAGCCATGACCAGCCGCGAAGTAGAAGCAATCGAAAGTTTCGCGCCCGAACGTACGGCCCAAGCATTACTCAGTCTCCGCTGCGCAGTGGACCATTGCCATGATGCGGTGTTCATCACCGATGCGAGTGGCAAGATCGAGTTCGTGAATCCGGCGTTCGAGGCTTTGACCGGGTACTCCGCCTCGGAAGCCAAGCAAGGCGGCCTTGCCTTGTTCTTGGAGACCACCACTGGGCCGGGTGCAGACGATGCAATCCCGGACGCAGGTAAGTATTTGCTAAATGAGGTGTTAGATCGTGGAGTGCACCGGAGGTCTGTGCGCGCCGTGCGGAAAGATGGCCACAGAATCGAACTCGATGTTGCCATGACTGTCATTCGAGACTAGCGAGGCGCGTACCGCAAATATTGTCTGCACCGGGCGCGATACAACCGGCGAAACCGAAACTGCAGACGGAGGTCCGCGATGCCCGGCGGCTGGACATCATCGGAACGGTCGCCAGCGGAGTCGCACATGACTTGAATCTGCTGATGGTCATCCATGCTTACGCAGAACTTGGGCTGCAGACGCTTTACTGTGAGCATCCATTGCGGAGGAACTTACAGGAGGTTTTAGCGGCGGCTCGCCGGGCAGCAGATTTAGCTCGTAAATTGCTGGCTTCCGGGCGGGGACTTGTCCCCGGCGCGCAAGCGGTGAAGCTGAATTCGATTATTGAAGAGGCGTGCGACCTGCTTCCGCGCGTTTTGGGAGAAGACGTGAAATTGCGGCTTGCGCTTGACGAAGAGACAAGCTGGATTCAAGCCGATTCAGGCCAGGTGGAGCGCGCACTCTTCAACCTTGCCGCGAATGCAAGGGATGCCATGCCCCGCGGCGGCACCTTCTCAATAAAAACCGAACCAGTTTCGATCGATGCGAAAGATCTGCCTCTGGGCAGCCAACACTTGCAGTCACGATACGTTTTACTTGAAGCCGCAGACAGCGGCAAGGGCATTCCGGAGGAGGAGATTTCGAAAATTTCCCGGCCTTTTTACTCTACAAAAGGAGAAGGACAAGGCAATGGACTGGGGCTCGCGGTGGTGGAGCGAGCAATGAGGCTTAGCGGCGGCTTCATCCGAGTGGAAAGCGAATTAGGAAAAGGTACGAGCTTTCGTCTGTATTTCCCGGTGGCGGAACATGCCAGCCGGAACAGCGCGGAGATCAAGAGCGTGACTGACGCTCCTCAAGGCACAGAAACAGTGTTATTGGTGGAAGATGACGACGCGGTGCGTGTGTCGAGCGCCGAGTTTCTCAGCTCGGTCGGATATACGGCGCTCTCTGCCGCCGATGGAGAACAAGCGCTGGCGGTGGCGTCGAAGCATCGCGGGAAAGTCGATGCGTTGGTCTCCGATGTTGGCGTGCCGGGATTGAACGGCGCTGAATTGGCCGCAAGTCTGGCCAGGCTGCAACCTGATCCCCGAGTTGTGTTTATTTCCGGGCACGCTGAATCCACATTGCGAAGAAAAGGGCTCGGAACCAGCGACGAAGTCTTACGCAAGCCATATCCGTTTAGTCTTCTGGCGACAAAGCTGCGTGAAAGACTTCTACCTGAGACCAGGGCGCGGGCCGCCGGCGCTGGAACACAATAATCGCTCTCGTATAATTGCTGCGAGCATGGGCCTTTCAGCACGACGCCTCGACGCAGGCGCAGCGGCGAGCAAATCCGATCTTGTTCAGGCGAGCCATCCCGCCCGCCTCAGGTATATCTCCCTTGCGATCATTTTCTTGCTCTGGTGTGCGACTTATCTGGCGGGAATTTTCAGCCCCGCACTGCTCGATGACGTGGACACCATTCACGCCGAAGCCGCTCGCGAGATGGTCGAGCGCCATGATTGGGTGACGCTTTACACCGACGGCATTCGATATCTGGAAAAAGCGCCTTTGATGTATTGGGGCACCGCGCTTAGCTACAAAGTTTTCGGCTTAAGCGAGGCGAGCACGCGCTTGCCGCTCATGCTCGGTGTACTGGCGCTACTGCTGGTTACATACTTCCTGGGCAAGAGAGCCTACAGCGAACGCGCCGGGTTATACGCCGCGGTCGTGCTGTGTACCTGTCTTGGTCCTTATATATTTACGAGATTTCAAATTCCCGACGTCATCGTTGGTTTATGGATGGCGCTTAGTGGGTTCTTCTTTTTGGTCTCACTGGAGCAGGAGCAGCCGTCGCGCTGGGTTTGCTGGGGATTTGCGGCAACCTGCGCGCTCAATGTCCTGACAAAAAGTTTGATTGGTTTGGTGTTTCCGCTAGGCGCGATTTTTCTGTATCTGCTGGTTACGAAAACACTACGGCATATTTTGAAACTGCATCTGGTTTCGAGCACCGTCGTATTTCTTGCCATAGCCGCGCCCTGGCATGTGCTCGCCGCCCGGGCGAACCCGCCTGCTGGAGAAGCCAAAGGATTTCTCTGGTTCTATTTCGTCAACGAACAGTTCTTGCGCTACATAGGCAAGCGCGTGCCCGCCGGCTATGACACCGTACCGCTGCTGATTTTTTGGGTATTGACGATCCTATGGCTGGCGCCGTGGATGGTGTTTCTGCCACAAAGCATCCGCAACGTCCCCTTACGATTTCGGGAGTGGCGGGACTCGATGAGCCCGTCACAGCGAGCGGGACTGTTCTTTCTGGTTTGGACTTTGGTGGTTGCCGGATTTTTCACGTTTTCGACACGGCAGGAGTACTACACAATACCCGCAATTCCAGCGCTGGCATTGCTGGTTGGTGCATGGCTGGCGAAAGAGGCAAAGTCCCCGGAAGGCGAATATCGGAGCGCCAGGATTTCTTCGTGGGTGCTTTTCACAATTGTTCTACTTGGTTCGATCCTCGGCATTGTGTTGCTTCTATCGTCGAAGCCGCCTTCCCCGGGAGCAGACCTCGCCGATCTGCTAAAGAAAAATCCGGAGGATTACAACCTGGCGCTCGGGCATTTTCTCGATCTCACGCCGGAAGCGTTGGGAATGTTTCGCCTGCCGTTGATTGCTGCGGTGGGAGCGCTCCTGTTTGGTAGTGTTCTCAATCTGTGGTTGCGTTATAAACGAAAACCGCAGTATGGCAATACCATTCTGGCGGGAATGATGGTTGCGTTGCTCGCAGCAGTGCATGCGGCGTTTGCGACATTCTCGCCAATTCTCTCGTCGAAGCCGCTGGCAGCCGCCATTGCGCGGCACTACCAGCCGGGGGATGTGATCGTGATCGATGGGCAGTATCACGAGGCTTCGAGCCTGAATTTTTATCTGAAGACCAGGGTCCGGGTGCTGCACGAGCCCAGCGGAAATTTGTGGTATGGGTCGAAGTTCCCGGATGCTCCGCGCGTTTTTGAAACGCCGGCGTCGTTTGCGGAATTGTGGTCGAGCCCGACGACTGTGTTCCTGTGGACTGACGAGGAGCAACCGAAGGAGTTGGCTGGTCTATCCCATTACTTCCTGGCTCGGAGTGGAGGCAAATTGATTTTTGCCAACCGGAAGTTCGCGCCATGAGTGTCGCCTGGCGCGTGCTGCTGGCGATCGCCTTGTTTGGCCTGGTTAGCTCAAGCGTGTTTCTTGTCCTCGCGCTAGTTGCCGCAGTTCGCTTCAAGCGGCGTGCTGATGAAGCCGCGCGGGGAATCACCAGTGTCCCGCGCGATCAATTACCGCCAGTCACGATCTTCAAACCGGTCCACGGGATGGAAGAGAAGCTTGAGCGCGACCTCGAGAGTTTCTTTAAACAAGACTACCCCGACTACGAAATCATCGTTGGCGCGCGCAGCGCTGACGATCCCGCCATTAAATTGACCGAGGAGTTGCAGGCCCGATATCCGCAAGTCAACAGCCGCATTGTGCTTTCCGGTCCTCCCGAGTGGCCAAACGCGAAGGTCTTCACGCTCGATAAGATGATTGCACTCTCGCGAAATGATTTTTTTGTCATTAGCGACAGCGATGTCTGGGTCGGACCGGAGTTTCTGCGCAACGTGATCCCGCCATTGTTCGATCGCAAGCTCGGTCTGGTGACCTGCCTCTATCGCGGTGAACCGTCATCTGATTTCTGGTCCTCGCTCGAAGCGCTTGGAATGTCGGTCGAGATGCCCTCCGGGGTCGTAGTTGCCGACATGCTCGAAGGGATACGGTTCGCGCTGGGGCCGGCAGTGGCGTTTCGCCGCGATGCGCTGAATGCGATCGGCGGAATTCGCACCACCGCTGACTATTACTCGGATGACTATGAACTCGGAAACAAAATTTGGGCGGCCGGCTATGGCGTGATATTTTCGCACTATTTCATTCGCCACGTGCTGACTCCGCGGCCGTTTCTGCGGACACTTGGCGACCAGTTGCGCTGGATGAAGAGCACGCGTCATTCGCGCCCCAAAGGGCATTTAGGAAGCGGCCTTACCTTTGCCATGCCGTTTGGAGTGCTCGGACTAATTGCGGGAATCGCCTCGGGGCACGGAGCTCTGGGTTTCGCACTCATCGCGGCGGCATTCGCCAATCGCGTAATTCAGGCGACGGCGGTCGGAGGATGGTTGTTAGGTGATCCGCGAGCCGTCCGACTGTGCTGGTTGTACCCGCTGCGCGATTTGCAGGGTTTCGCAATCTGGTGCGCAAGTTACTTGAGCCGTGATTTCTATTGGCGTGGCGAAACCTATCGCTTCACAACCGGAGGACGAATCATCGCCAAAGAGCGACAGTCACCCGGTGTCACAGTCAGTTAATTAATCGCGTGGAACTAATTTTCCTCGGTTCAGTGTGAACACCTTGCCTCGCCAGACGATTTTGTTCCCAAAGAGTCCGGAGACCCAAGTAAACGGCGCGATGAGGTCGCGGAGGGGAAGCAGCCAAAATAAACGAAACACATTCTGGTCTCGAAGGACAATACTGCCTGCGGTGAGCGCAACCGCGGCGCGGAGCGATGCTGCGACTGCGAGCAGGGCCCACGCGCACGACGAACCGGATGCGAGAATCACCGTCAGGACTGCCCAAAACAACGTAAAGGTGAGCGGCAGACCAGCGTATCCCGCCGGGCGGGAGGCGCGGATGGTGCGAATCCAGCGCAGTTGATGTGTCAGAAAGCTGGGCAAATCGTAAGCCGGCAGAAAGGTCTCAACGACGGCGCTCGAGAGTTCGACCCTCCCTGAAGCCCGCGCAATGCGACGTCCTAGTTCGTAATCGTCAGCCAGGTAATCAGCCAGCGCTTCGAATCCACCAATTGCCCTCAGGTCCTGAGTACGGAAGGCAAGCGTAGACCCCAGGCCGAAGTGGATTCCGCCTTCGATGAGCCAAGCTACCAACACTCCGGGAA
>Ga0075425_100000579_pt1 | contig 34471 bp, 29 predicted proteins | sample SoiMethybrSBSTD4_FD_75300 | JGI IMG/M metagenome (GOLD analysis project Ga0075425, IMG submission 75300) | Bulk soil microbial communities from a Populus tree surrounding site in Tennessee, USA - Soil MetaG P. TD hybrid SBSTD4 | ecosystem: Environmental > Terrestrial > Soil > Tree plantation... | reverse complement strand
GCCTTCCCGTCGAGCTCGAAGGCGATCTCGACGAAGCCGTCTCGCAGTACGGCGACCGCATCGTCTCGCGCGTCGATCTCGAAGCCGGCCGACTGCGGCCGTCGCTCTCACTCGATGCGTCGGCTGGCGTCGTGATCGTCCAGCGTCCGAAGCGGAGTCTGCGTGTGCAAGCGGACGTACTCAATCTGACCAACCGCCTCAACGTGATCAACTTCGCTGGCCTGTTCTCGGGCACGGCGCTCGCACCTCCGCGAGGATTCGCGGTTCGCACGCAGCTGGATTTCTGAGACATACGACCGGCCTTCACACCCGAGATCGCAGAGTATTCACACAAAGACCACAGAGAACACAGAGGCCGGGTGGCCGCCGGCCCCGTTCGGGGCCGGCCGCCCACCGCGCGATCCAGACGTCCACCCGGCGTTCAGACGTCGCGAGTCCGTGATCGCTCCACGTGCCAGCAGTCCTCAGTGATCACTGTGATCCCTGTGTTGAAGGCTTCGCGATCCCTCTCACTCGCGGCTCTGGGGACAATGTGAACAATCATGTGGCCGCAGGCCGTCGCAGCGACCCGGATCACCGCGCAGGCTCGAAGAGTTCGATGGGATTCCCGTCTGGATCGAGAATCTGCATCTGCTTGCCGCCCGGACCGCTGATGATGTCGCTGCGCGACGGGATGCCGGCTCGTTTGAGCGCGGCAGCGTGCGCAGCAAGGTCGTCGACTCGAAGCACCAGCCGATTCCACCCGCCGGGCTCCTGCGTATGACCGTCCGGCAGTTGTCGCGCGCCTGAGCTGCCGGGACCGCTGAGCAGCAAGTCGAGGCCGTTAGACGACACCGTGGCGAATGCCGTGCCGGCTTGATGCTTCAGCACGAAGCCGAGGTGTGTGGTGTAGAACGCGATCGCTCGTTCGACGTCACGCGTTTGATAACGCACGCCGTGCACGTGAAAAGTGGCCATGCGAACGAGAATAGCGCACGGTCGCCAGCAAGCAGAGCAGGGCGACAGCAACCGCGACCCACGCCACACGAAACGCTGCGGGATCGGGAGCGACCTCGAAATCGAGCGCGAGCTCTTGCTGAACGGCATCGCGATGCGGCTCGCGCAACTGCACGCGCGCGTCCGCCGGCATCAGCGCGTTCACGAGGTACACGCTGGACGCATGCAGCGGTGCGCTGCGAACAACCATGCGGTGTCGGCCCGTGTCGGCGATGACAGTGGCGGCGGCGCGCACGCGAATCGTGCCCGTGCCGGCAGCCATGGCATCGCTGGTCGGGAAGTCGTGCGCCAACAGCGTGACCACCGTCGTCCGTCCGTCGACCGACACCAGACTCGACGACAGCACCCGTTGTGCGTACTGGCGGCGCTCGATGTCGTTGAGAACGCCGTCGCGATTGGTATCGATGGTCTCGAAGATTTCGGAGGCGATGAGTGCTCCAGGGGTGACATCGATTTCGAGAGCGATCCGATTCGAACCGACTTCCACGCGCGTGGCCTGCAGGCACTCGTCGAGGCGATGAGCAGCCGCTGGCACCGGAGAGACGGCGACAGCAGTGAGAAGGACGCCGAGCCAGCGGATCGCGCGTGTGGTCATCGCGAGGTCAGCTTGGCGCCGTAGTCGTTGGTCGGGTCGCGATAGATCGTGTGGATGTGATCGAGGTCGCCTTGCTGCGGCGCATACTCGATGACGACCGTCGGACCTTGAATCCGGTAGTACGCGAGACCGCCGTTGGTCGTCGTGCCGCTCCACGCGAAGTACGTGCGGGCCAGGTTGCCTTTGATCTCATTCATCTTCGCCGAGGCGGCCTCGTCGTTGAGGATGCCCACCCACTCGTGCGCGACATCGAGCAGCAGGCTCTGCTGATTGGCGTTGAGCGCCGTTCCGACGATGCCCTCGGGCTGAATCGTCTTGCCATCCTCGCCCGGTCCGAGCACGAGATCGCGGACCTGATAGGGAAGGATTGCTTGCTTCCGCTGCGCGGCATCGAGTGTGTCCATCAGTGCGAAAGCCTTGTCGTTCTCGTCGCCAAGCGGACGGATGGTCTGACCGTTCAGGACGTACTTCGCCGGTTGCGCGGCAGGCAGGCTTGGCGTCATGACGCTGATCGAGCCAACAACGGTGACGTTGATGGCGAGGTGATGTCCCCCGAACTGAATCAGCCACGGCGCGGTGGGCGAGGGGGCGCCAAGCAGCGCAACGTAGTACTCGTCGCTGCCGAACTGAGGACCGCCGCCACGGCCACCACCGCCTGGACGCCCGCCGGTGCGTCCACCGCCGGCGTTCTTCAACATTTCATCGCCGTTCATGATGTCGGTGATCTTCTGGTAGCCCTCGCGGCTGAGTGCCGCTGCCATCAGCGCCAACGCGGCGCTCCGCTGCGCGGGCATGAGATCGCCCAGGCGCAAACCGTTGCGGCGGAACATCGGACTCGGCAGATTGGACCATCCCGTGCGCTGCGAGCTCTCGAACGCAAACGTGCCCCGCATGCGCTGCGCATCGGTCAACGTCGCGAGAAACGCGTTGGCCGCCGCGACGATGCCCGCGGACGTGCGCGACGATGGCGACGCCTGAGCGCTCAGTACGTAGTTCGGTACGTAGTGTCCGGCTTTAGCCGGACCGGACGTCTGCTGCCAGGCAAATCCCACGAGGAGTCCGCCGAAAGCGATCGCAGCGAGGAGCGGTTTCATGAGGGCTACAGTAGCACCACCGGTCGCGCACGAGGCTACAATGCGGCCCATGAATCGACGATTTCTCCGCGGCGTAGGTGCGGCCGCAGTGTGTGTGTCGTGTGCCGTGGCGGTGACAGCGCAGCAGTCATCAGCCACACCGCCGATGTTTCAGGTCGATCCTGCGTGGCCCACGATTCCGAACAACTGGGTGCTGGGCGAGGTGACGTCAATCTCCGTCGACAGCAAGGATCACATCTGGGTGCTGCACGTGCCGCAGTCGATCCCCGAAGCGCAGCGCGTCAACGCCGCGCCGCCGGTCCTCGAGTTTGACGCCGCGGGCAAGCTGCTCGCGAGCTGGGGCGCGCCGGCCGACGGCTCACCGTGGCCGGCGCGCGAGCACGGCATCTTCGTCGATGCAAACAACTTCGTCTGGATCGGCGGGAGGGCCGGCTGGCCGCGCCAGACGACGCCCGGGGTCAGCGACGACATGATCGTGAAGTACACGATGGCGGGAAAGTTCGTGATGCAGATCGGGAAGAGCGGACAGGGTAAGGGCAACACCGACAAGGAAAATGTTCGCCAGGCGACCGACGTCTTCGTTGATACGTCGGCCAAAGAGGTGTACGTCGCCGACGGCTACGGCAACAAACGCGTCGTCGTCTTCGATTCGGAGAACGGGAAGTTCAAGCGCATGTGGGGTGCCTTCGGCAATCCGCCGCCGTCCGAAGCCATGGCGCCGAATCCGGCGGCGCCGCTGGCGCAGACGACTCCCGAGGGCCCGCCGGAGTTCGGGTTGCCGCACGCGATCAAGGTCTCGCGAGACGGGACGGTGTACGTCGCCGACCGCATCAACAACCGCATCCAGATGTTCACGACCGCGGGAAAGTTCCTCCGACAGGTGCGCGTGACGAACGACGGCGGCACGGTGGTTCCGGTCCCCGCGGGCTTCGCGTTTTCTCCGGACAAGAGACAGCAGTTCCTCTACGTCGTCGACTCCGGCCTGATGCGCATCGTCATCTTCGACCGGCAGACGATGGCGCAGATCGGCGCGGTGGGGACGCGGGGCAAGGGCGCGGGTGAGTTCGACATCGTGCATCACATGGCCGCCGACTCGAAGGGCAACCTCTACACCGCCGAGATCGTCAACAATCGGCGCGCGCAGCGATTCACGCTGGCGAAGCGCTAGCCACCGCTGCGGGCGACGCGTCAGCTTCGGCGTGCACACGCGTCTGGATCGTCCGTGCGACGCGTGCGGCGTCGCGGCTCACGCCGTGAATCATGGACGAGGACATCGAGTACAGGAAGTGCAGCCCGAGAAAGTAGAGTCCCGGCTCGTTGTCCGCGACACCGCCGTACTGACGGGGATGCCCGTGCTCGTCGAAGACCGGCAGATCGATCCACGAGAATCCCGGCTGGAATCCCGTACACCAGATGACGTTGGCGATGTCGAGCACGCGGCCATCGGCCAACACCGGACGGCCGTCACTCACGCCGTTCACCCGCGCGACGCGCTCGACCCCGGCGGCCGCGAGGTCCTTTGGTTTGACGCGAATCAGCGGCCCGCCCTGCGACAGCATTGTCGCCCGCGCCTTTCGGCCCCACGCCGTTCTCACCGTGAGCACCCGGTGGAAGATGATGCGGAAGAGTAGCGGCAGCACGACGGTCTGAGTGATAAACGCGTCGATCCGAGCCGGCACGTGCCCAGTGTCTCGACCGGACACGATGATCTTGTGGGTGCGCGCGAGCTCCATCGCGATCTCGGATCCCGAGTTGCCGGCTCCGACCAGAAGCACAGGGCCAGGTCGCAGCTGCGACGGGCTGCGGTAGTCGATCGAGTGCAGCTGCGTGATGTCCGATCGCAGCTGCGTGCTGAACGACGGAAGACGCGGCACCTGGTAGTTCGCCATTGCCACGACGACATGCTCGGCTTCGTAGCGTCGATCGCCAGCCTCGACGATGTAGGAGCGTCCTTCGCGTGAGACGCGATCGACCTTCACCCCGGCTCGCACCGGCAGCGCGAATTGCTTCGCATATGTCTCGAGGTAATCGGCCATTTGATCCTTCGTTGGAAAGGATCGCGACGGCGCCGGGAATCGCATCCCCGGAAGGGCATCGAATCGTGCGGGCGTGAACAGCCGGAGCGAATCCCATCGACGACGCCACGAGTCGCCGACCCGTGCGTTGCCATCGAGGATGACGAAGGGGAGTTTCTGCCGCGACAGGTAGTAGCCGGCCGACAGGCCCGACTGGCCGGCACCGATCACGACGGTTTGAATACGTTCAGAAACGACCATGATTGAACCTCGGTCTGATTCTAGCGACCGGGCTGTCAGCTCCGCATCGGCCGGAATGTGCAGATGGGGTGTTTTTTCGAATGGGTATTTCTATGTACGCGCAGGAACGATGTGATGCTGAAAGGCATAAGCCGTTGCCCCGGCCCGGCTCGAGACATCGAGCTTTATGAAGATGTTGCTCACATGGCGGGCGACGGTCTTCTCGCTGATGGACAGTTCGTCGGCGATGGCCCGGTTCGTCTTGCCACAGGCGATGAGCCGCAGCACCTGAATCTCCCGCGCGGTCAGCGGGCCCTCTGCTGCGGTCGACGACGGAGGTTGGGGCACGTCGAGACCGGCGAGATCGTGAGCGGCGCCCAACGCCGTGAATGCGCGACGGGCCCCGACCAGTTCCAACTCGCCGCCTGCCGCATCGCCGAGTGCCTGGTACGTGCGCCCGATCAGCGCACTGGTACGCGCAACCTCGTAGGGAACATCGAGATCGCGCCAGATCGTCCGGGCCTGGTGCAGCGCTCGAAGAGCGTCCTTGGGATTGGCCTGGGCGAGCAGCACGGCACCAATCCGCTGGTCCGCCGTCGCACGCAGCAGAGGCGTGTCGAGCGCCGAGCCGAGGGTGGCAAGTTCATCCGCGGCGCGCCGAGCCTCCGCTACATCGCCAACGCTCAACAGCACCTCCACATACGCGGAGAGTGCGATCGCGCGCGCGCGACGTTCGGTGGTCTCTTCGACGGCACGACTCAACGCCGCCTTGGCAGCATCGCCGTCGCCCTTCGCCAGCCAGAGCAGCGCGAGTCCGGGCAGCGGCGTTCGTCCGGCCTCGCTCGCCCGGCGGTACGCGTCCTCGGCGCTCGTGGTATCGCCGCGAAGCCGGTACAACTCTCCGAGGAGATAGAGCGCCGCCCCTAACGCCGTGCTCATCGCCGACTGCGAGAAGTAGTCTCCGGCCTCGCGCGCCTGCTCGATCGCTTGTGGCCAGTCTCCGTGCGCCATCATCACTTCGGCGCGATGCACCAGGCAATCGCCGCGATAGGCCACCAAACCGGGTTGGGAGGCACACCATCGGTTGAGTGCATCGGTCCATTCTTGCGCGCGGCGCAGATCGAAGATTTCGAAGCACCCGGAGATCACACTGCAGTAGATCGTGCCGACGACCGCGGGCGACACGTCGCCGGACGTGACGGCCACCATGGCTTCGTCGAGCAGCGCGGTTCCCTTCGCGACTTCGCCGAGCCGCAGCAGCGCGCGACCATGCCCTTGACGAGCAAGGCTCGACAGCGTGGCGTCGCCGAATCGATCGCCGATCGCTGCCGCGTCGGCGAACAGCGCGGCCGCCGCCGCAACATCGCTGGCAATCTTCTGGTGCGCCTGCGGGACGAGCAGATAGCCGCGCTCGACACAGTCGATCTGACGGTCGTCGAGGAGGCGCTGCGCGCGAGCCATCCAGCCAGTCGCCTGGGCACGATCGCCGGAAAACTGAAGTGCAAAGGCGAGCCAGAAGGCGGCTTGTACCGCGCGTGCGGTTTCGCCGCGCTCGAGATAGGCGTGGTGCGCGCGTGCGAGAAGACGATTCGTGCGCTCGGCGCTCTGGCCGGTGAGATACGCCGCGATCGACAGGCGCTCCAGATCGCGCGGTTCGAGGGGCTCTTCGGAATCGGCAGATGTGAGTGCGATGTACGCCTCGGTCCAGGCGTGATGATCAAACGCGTCGCGTCCGCGCTGCAGCGTCGCGGCGACCGTCATGTGGTCACCGCCGCGCGCTTCAGCAGCAGCTCGCGCTCGCGCGTATTGCGCGTCAGCGCGGCGGCACGCTCGAACTCGGCGCGCGCTTCGTCGACGCGCCCGAGCTTGTTCAGCAGATCGCCTCGGACGCTGGGCAGGAGGTGATAGTCCTTCAGAGTCGGCTCGTCGACGAGTGCGTCGACCAGATCGAGGCCGGCCTTGGGCCCGTACGCCATGCCGACCGCGACAGCGCGGTTCAACTCGACGACCGGCGACGGGGTCAGGGACGCGAGCGCTTGATACAGTGCCGCGATGCGTCGCCAGTCGGTCTCTTCGGGTGTCCGCGCGCGGGCGTGGCACGCGGCAATGGAGGCCTGGAGCAGATAGGGTCCGACCTCGGCTTCGAGGTTCTCCGCGCGTGCGAGTGCGGCAAGCCCGCGCCGAATCAGCAGGCGATCCCACAACATCCGGTTCTGATCGAGGAGCAGGATCGGTTCGCCGTCAGGACCGATGCGTGCACGGGCGCGCGACGACTGAATCTCCATCAAGGCGACCAGTCCGTGCACCTCGGGCTCTTGCGTTGCGAGTTCAGCGAGCACCCGTCCCAGGCGCAGCGCTTCCTCGCAGAGGGCGGGACGCATCCAATCGTCGCCGGCTGTGGCCGAGTACCCTTCGTTGAAGATCAGGTAAATGACTTCGAGCACCGATGAGAGGCGCTCGGCCCTATCGGCGCCGCGTGGCACCTCGAACGGCACCTGCGCCTTGGCGAGGGTTTTCTTTGCCCGGACGATGCGCTGAGCAATCGTCGGGTCGGGGACGAGAAACGCGCGGGCAATTTCTTCGGTGGTGAGGCCTCCGAGCATGCGAAGGGTCAGGGCCACACGCGCGTCGGTCGAGAGCACGGGATGGCACGCCGTGAACATCAACCGCAACAAATCGTCGCCGACATCATCGTCCAGGGCGGCATCGAGGTCGGGAGCCGTAAGCGCCTGCTCGATCTCGATCTCGTAGCCGAGCTCCTGATGCTTGCGCTCGAGCAGCGTCTTCCGGCGCAGCAGATCGATGGCCCGATGCTTGGCGGTCTGCATCAGCCAGGCGCCGGGGTTGTTGGGAATGCCCGACTGCGGCCATTGCTCCAGCGCCGCCACGAGTGCGTCCTGCGCGAGATCTTCGGCGACGCCGACGTCGCGGACGATGCGGGCGAGACCGGCGATGACCTTTGGCGCCTCCATGCGCCACACCGCGTCGATGGCGTGATGGGTGTCAGACACGGATTTCAATCATAGGGCAAAGGTCAAAGGGCAAAGGGCAAAGGTGAGGTCAAAGGTGCTAGGTCAAAGGTGCCAGGTCAAAGGTCCAGGTCCGGGGCTACAATCCGCCAAGGGAGACATGGCCATGAAGATGCTCGTCACGACATGTGTGGCACTGGCGGTCGTGTTGTCGATGCGCTTGATCGCGCAAGGACCGACGACGTGTGAGTCGGCAGGTTCCGTCCAGTTCATCTGCGGCCAGCAGGGACCGGAGGACCTGGTCGTGGTGCCCGGGTCGCAGTGGGTCGTGGCGTCGGCGATGGGCGGCAGCGGCGGCATCAACCTGATTCGCGTCAGCAGTCGCCAATCGATCGTCGCGTTTCCATCCGACGCTGAGAAGGTGCGATTCGACTCGAAGGCGTACGTCGGATGCTCGGGACCGCCCGACAAGTCGGCGAAGGCGAAGTTCATTACGCACGGTCTGTCATTGCAGGCGGGGAAGAAATCGGTGCATCGTCTGTTTGCCGTCGCGCACGGCGCGCGCGAGTCGATCGAAGTCTTCGAGCTCGACACGGCGCCGGCGACGCCGGTGCTGACGTGGATCGGCTGCGTGGTTGCGCCGGATCCGATCGGCTTGAACTCGGTGCGCTGGCTCCCCGACGGCGGCTTCATTGCGACCGACTTCCTGGCGCGCAACATCAGCGCCGAGAATCGCACGAAGATGCTGGCCGGAGAAAAGAACGGAGCGCTCTGGGAGTGGCATGCGAGCACGGGCTGGCTCAAGGTGCCAGGCAGCGAGGCGGCCGGAGCGAACGGGATTGAGATCTCCGAGGACGGGAAGACGGTGTATGTTGCCGCGTGGGGCAGCCAGTCGTTCTTCCGCCTGTCGCGCGGACAGACGCCGCCGAAACGCGACGAGGTCCCGCTCGGTTTTCGCGTGGACAACATCAGGTGGGCGAAGGACGGCTCGATTCTCGCCAGTGGGCAGGGCGGCAGCACGCCCGCCGATCAGGCGACGATTGTGGTGAAGATCGATCCAAAGACGCTGATGGTGTCCGAGATGTTGAGGCGGCCCAACAGCGACGCTTTCGGTGCAGGAACAGTTGCCGTCGAGATCGGTAACGATCTGTGGGTTGGATCGTTCCGCGGCGACCGGATTGCGGTCTTCCCAGGCGCGCGCGCGCTGGGAAAGTAGGAGGCGCATCGTGAGACAGGGACTCGCAACGGTTGGTGCGGCTCTGGCGTTATTGCTCGCGCTTGCGGCGCACATGGAGGCGCAGCGGGCGCAGCCGATCAAGGCGGGCGAGGTCCCGCAGCGCAAGAAGGCGGCGGCGTTGCCGCCGCGCGGTACCTATGTGCCGGCCCGCACGCCGTGGGGCGAGCCCGACATCACGGGCGTGTTCACCAACAGCGACGAGAGCGGCATTCCGTTCGAACGGCCTGCCGAGTTCGAGGGGCGTCGCATGGAGGACATCACGCCGGCCGAACTCGCGAAGATCGTGCGGCAGCGGCAAGAGCAGACGATCGAGCGCACGCCCGGGTTGAGCGAATTCCCCGGTGCGACGAGCCCGATGCACTGGTTCGAGAACTACTACGCGCTGAACAGCCGGCCGTGGCTGGTCATCGATCCGCCGGATGGCAAAGTACCGCCGCAGACCGCCGAGGCGCAGAAGCGCGCCACCGATCGTCAGGCGGCACGCAAAGGCCGCGGCCCCGCCGATTCGTGGGAGGACCGCAGCCTCTACGACCGCTGCATCACGCGCGGTATTCCCGGGTCGATGATGCCGGCCATCTACGGCAACTCGTACCGAATCCATCAGTCGCCCGGCGTCGTGACGATCACGTACGAGATGGTGCACGACACACGCGTGATCCCAATCGACGGGCGTCCGCACGTCGCGCCAAGCATCCGGCAATACGTCGGCGATGGCCGGGCCCGCTGGGATGGTGTGACACTCGTGGTTGAAACCACGAACTTCACCGACAAGACGCCGTACCGCGGCTCGAGCGATCAGCTGAAGATGATCGAGCGCTTCACACCACTCGGTCCCGATACCGTCGAATGGGCGGTGACCGTCGACGACCCGCACACCTGGGCCCGACCGTGGACGTTCGCGATGAACCTCACCAAGGCCGATGAGAGCCAGCAGCCGTTCGAGTACGCCTGCCACGAGGGCAACTACGGCATGCGCAACATGCTGAGTGCCGCGAGAGCGGAGGAGAAGAAGTAAAGCGCTCCTCCAACTTCCAAGGAACAGAGAAAACGGAGGCTCGCTTCAACACAGAGCAACAGAGGAACGGAGTATCAAACAGAGGAGCACGCTTCGATCCGATTACAGCGCGGGCGGGGCTGTGCGCTTCGCGCACGGATGAGGCGAGAGGTGTTCACGACGACAAACACCACACCATCACGAGGTGCTTGTCGTCGTAAACACCTCTCGCCTCATGCGCCGGCATTGCCGGCGCCCCCGCCCGCGTGTCGAATGCAAGTTAGCAGATAGCTCTGTTCGTTCCCCTGTTGCTCTGTTTCTCTGTGTCAAGACATGCCTCCGTTCCCTTCGTTCCTCACGCCGGATTCGCGATCCGATGTACTCCGTCAACGACCTTTGATTCGTTGAAGTTGATGAGCAGGCCGAGAGGGCAGGCAGTCAGCTTCAAATAGGTCAGCAACTGCGCTTCGTGCACCGGAAGCACGGAAGCGACGGATTTCACTTCGACAACCACGCGATCCTCGATGATCAAATCGATCCGGTAAGCAGAATCGAGGGTCGTACCTTTGTAGACGATTGGAATCGAGAGCTCGCTCATGTACCGGAGCTTGCGCTCGCGGAGCTCGATCTTCAGGCACTCCACGTAGGTCGACTCCAGGAGGCCTGGTCCGAGCACACGGTGCACTTCGATTGCGGCGCCGATGATCTGACTGGTCGTGACGTTGTGGATGGCTTCGATCTGCATGGCCTCTGAGAGAGCAAGGGTCGGTCCCGACGGAATTCTTTAGAGAATCGGTTCAGGTGCCCGCTGCATGACGCGCTTCATGAGTACCGCGCGGCGGTCGAAGTACGCAGGAACCGAAACCATCGCTATCTGCCGAGCGCGAGGCTCTGGGCGAGGACGTCCGAGGGCCACTTAAAAGTGGCCCCCAACGTGGGGGCTTGACAGCCCGCGATATACCCTCATAGCATATGTTGCTATGCAACATAACAGCAGGGCGGCGGGACTCGATCGCGAGTTGAAGAAAGGGAGCGCCGAGCTCCTGATCCTCTCGCTCCTCGAAGATCAGTCGCGGCACGGCTACGACCTGAGCAAGTTGATCGAAGCGCGGTCGGAGGGCGTGCTCAAGTTCCGAGTGGCCTCGCTCTATCCGCTGCTGTATCGCCTCGAGAAGCGCGGCTGGATCCAGGGCCGCTGGATCGAGAAGTCCGGACAGCGTCGGCGGCGCTACTACAAGCTGACGCCGGCTGGCGCGCAGATCCTCAAATCACAACGCAGCACATGGCGGGCGTTCGCCGACGCCATCAGCCGCATCGCCGGGATCGAACATGCCTGACCGGTCGACGGCAGACTCCAAGGCGGGCTGGCGTGAGGAGATCCGAGTCCGCCTTGCTGGTCTGCATCTGCCACCGGCGCGCGAAGCCGACGTCATCGAGGAGCTCTCGCAGCATCTCGACGATCGCTATCGCGAGTTGTGTGCCGGCGGGGCCAGTCACGAGGCCGCGGTGCGCGAGTCGCTGGCGGAATTGGACGACACCGATCTGGTGCGTGAGTTGGCGGGTGTTGAACGCGAACGGGCGCGTGAACCGCTCGCGATTGGGAGCGGGTCGGCGGCGGCATCGCCACGAGCGCTCTTTGGCCTCTGGCACGACGTGCGCTTTGGCGCGCGCCTGCTCATCAAGGACAAGGGGGTCACGTTCGTCGTCGTCGTCACCCTGGCCATCGCCATCGCCGCGAACACGATCGTCTTCGGTTTGAGCGATCTGCTTTGGTTCACGCCGGTGCCGGTCGCGAACGCCAAGCGACTCGCCGCCATCTTCGCGGCCGACGAGCGCAGCACCACGAGCCGCGATCCGCTGTCGATTCCCCAGTACCGCGATGTGGTGCGCCAGAGCGCCGCGTTCGACAGCGTCGCCGCCATGTTTGGCCGCCAGCTGTCGTTGACGGGCGCGGGGGAACCGCAGCCCGTGATCGCGGTGCTTGCGACCGCGAATATCTTCACGACGCTCGGCCTCGATCCGGTACTGGGTCGCACCTTTCTTCCGGCTGAAGACACACCGGGGCGACCGAACGTGGCCGTGCTGAGCCACCGATTCTGGACCTCGCGTTTTCAGGCCGATCCCGGCGTGGTCGGACGCACGTTGATCCTCAACGGCACGCCGCACGCAGTGGTCGGTGTGCTGACGCCGACAATCGAGGTCGGCTCGCTCGGGCAGGTGGATCTCTGGATTCCGGCCGACACATCATCGTCGACTACGCGGCAGCGCGATCGCGATCTCGCCGTCTACGGCGTGCTTCGCGATGGTCAGACGGTCGCGTCGGCGAACGCCGATCTCGCAGCGATCACCGAGCGGCTTCGCCGCGACTATCCGGTTACCGACGGCCGTCTGCTGATTCACGCGCTGTCGATGCGCGACGCGAACGTCTCGCCCGACACGCCGATCCTGTTGACGATGGCCGGCGTCGTCGTCGGTCTCGTGCTGCTGCTGGCGTGCGCCAATGTCGGCACCGTGATGCAGGCTCGTGCCTCGACCCGCCAGCGCGAGATCGCCTTGCGTCTCGCGCTTGGCGCGACGCGAGCGCGGCTGGTACGTCAGCTGATCTCGGAGGGTGCGTTCCTCGGCGTGATCTCGGGTGCCGTCGGCGTGGCATTGGCCGCCGCGGCGGTGCCGGGCGTGAAATTACTGACGTCCGACAGCTACATACAGACGCTGGAGCTCAGCACCGACACACTGATCTTCGCCGCCGTGCTGTCCATTCTCACTCCGGTGCTCTTCGGCGTGATACCTGCGCTGCAGTCGTCGCGGCCCAACCTCAACGAAGATCTGAAAGACGCCGCCCGCGTTGGGCCGTCTCGCCGGCTGCACAACAGGCGGTCCGCGCTCGTCATCACGCAAGTCGCATTTGCGCTCACCGTTCTCATCATCTCGGGCCTCGTGGTGCGCTCGGTATTCGCGCGCGAGCAGGTGCCGCTGGGGATTGCTTCCGCCGATGTGCTCTGCGTGCGCGTGCGATTCGATCCACCCAAGTACGGCGACGATGACTCGCGCATCAGGACCGTCGACGCCGTGCTCGCTCGTCTGTCGGCGCTGCCCGGCGTCGATTCGGTCGCGGCGACGTCGCGTGTCCCCGTCTTCGATCCGGAGCCGCAGCGTCAGTTCACGATCGCCGGCCGACAGCAATCGGGCAGCGAGATTCCGTGGGCCGTCGAAGCGACGATGACCTCGCGGTTTCGTGAAGTGATGAAGCTGCCGGTGCTGGATGGACGGAGCTTTACCAACGAGGATCGCGCGGCCAGCGCCCGCGTCGCCGTCATCAGTCGCGAAGCCGTTCGACGATATTGGCCATCGCAATCGCCTCTCGGTCAACGCATCACGCTGTTGGACGGCGCGGGCAATCCGACGGGCGATGCGATCGCCATCGTTGGCGTGGTCGACGACGTCAAAGGCGTGTCGCTGACCGAACCGGCGCCGCCCCGCATCTATTTTCCGCTGGCGCAGCGTGTGGGGGAGAGCGTGGTGTTCACGGTACGCACGGCGCGCGATACCACTCTGATGGCAGCCCTATTTCGTGGCGCGCTTCGCGCCGAGGACGCCGATCTGGCCCTCTCCGAGATTCGTCCGCTCGACACGATGCTGGACACACGACTATTCCGGCCCTTCCTTCTGGTCGTTGCTTTGTTCGCGGCGTTTGCCGCGATTGGTCTGGTGCTGGCGCTGACTGGTGTGTATGGCGTCGCGGCGTTCTCGACCGGCCAGCGACGTCATGAGATCGCCATTCGCCTGGCGCTCGGCGCAACGTCCGCCGAAGTCACGCGGCTGGTCGTCGCACGGAGCTTTCGTCCGATCGGCGTCGGTCTACTGCTCGGTGCGCTCGGGGGCTGGAGCGTGGCGAACATCATGCGCGGTCTCTTGTTTGGAACGACGACGCTCGATCCATCTATCTACATCACCGTCATCGCGCTGCTCGCGTTCGGAGGTGTTGCCGCGAGCTTCGTGCCGGCGCGCCGCGCCGCCGCCAGCGATCCGGCGTTTGTGCTCAAGCAGGGGTGAGCAAAGGAGAGGACCATGATTCGGTACGGACTGATCGCGATCGCCTGCCTCGTGATGGCAGGACCGGCGCGGGCGCAATCGACAGGAGATCCATCGGGGCATTGGGAAGGAACGGTCACGCTTCCAAACTTCCAGCTGTCGCTGGCGATCGACATCGCTCGCGGCGACGCCGGTCGATTCGTTGGGACGCTCACCAACGACAGCGAAGGCATTGCAGGACTGCCGCTGAAGAGCGTGACGCTCGATGGCCGACTCGTACAATTCGTGATCGCCTCAGGCTCGGGTTCGGAGGAGTTCAATGGCGTACTGACCGCGGATGGCCGAACCATCTCGGGTGCGTTCATGGTAAACGGACTGTCGGCGCCAATCGACTTCACACGCACCGGCGACGCGAAGATCGATCGGCCATCGAGTGCCGCGATCGCGAAGAGCCTCGAGGGCGTGTGGAATGGATCGCTCGACGTCGGCGGGAAATCGATGCGCGTGGCGATCTCGCTGACCAATCACGCGAATGGAACCTCGACAGGGACGGTCGTGAATCTCGATGGAGGCGCCGTCGAGATCCCGATCTCTCGGATCGTGCAGGAGGGACCGAACGTCACCTTCGAAATCAGGGTCGTGAGTGGAACCTTTGTGGGCTCGGTGAGCCCCGATGGCGCTGAGCTCGCTGGTACGTGGACCCAGAAGTCGTTCTCTGCGCCACTGAAGCTCCGTCACCCCGCAACGCCGTAGCGCCATTACAGTTTCGTGGGTGCGGACGTCTTCCCGGCGTCGTGCCGCGCGAATTCGCCCACCCATTCATGCGGTTGCGCAGGCACGTCGCGTGCAGTCATGAGAGCGCCTTGGGAGCTCACTTCCCGTTCTCCATGCGTGCACGACGTGCCAGCGACTGGCTCGGTTTCATCGGCCACCTCGCCATCGCGGCGGTCACCGTGGTGAGAACGCCGTCGCTCACGGTGTTCATCCTGCCGCCGATCGTCCACATGGTGTTTGCCGCCGGCTCGTTCCTCATCCGAGATGAGCCGCAGCGGGTGGAGCAGAACCTGATCGGGCGCGCGGTGTCGTATGTCGGCGCCTTCGGAATGTTCGCCTTCGTGCTGGTCGCTTCGATACTCAAGCCCGAGTGGCTGACGATGACAGCGAGCCTGTCGCTGAGCATGGTGGGCGTGCTGCTGGGTGTGCTTGGCCTCAGCCTGGAGATCTGGGCGATCTGGCACCTGAAGTTCGCGTTCGCCACGGAACCCGCGGCACGCCGCCTCGTGACGACCGGTCCGTATCGATGGTCTCGACATCCGATCTACAGCGGCGGCTGCATGGCGTATGTGGGTCTTTTGATGACGCGTCCGACACTGCCGATCGCGATGGCGTTCATCGTCTGGGCGATCTGCATGCGCATGCGGATGCACTATGAAGAGGCGATCCTCTCGAGCGTGTTTCCCGCGTACGTGGACTATCGACAACGCGTGAGTGCGATCATCCCCGGGTTCTACCCCTCATCGACACACTCCACCACGACATCGATCTCGACCGGGATCTGATTGGGTGTCGAGCCCATGCCCACCGATGTGCGGGCATGACGGCCGCGTTCGCCAAACACTTCGACGAAGAGATCGGAACAGCCGTTGACCACCTTGGGGTGATCGGCGAATTCCGGTGTCGCGTTCACCGCCCCGAACACCTTGACGATGCGCGATACCCGATCGAGCGAGCCGAGCTCCTGCGCCATCACGGCCAGGAGCACGAGGCCCGTCTGGCGGGCGTACTCGTAGGCCTGTTCGAGCGAGACGTCGCGTCCCACTTTTCCGGCCAGTGCCGAGTTGGCGCCTTTGCCGGCAAGAAACAGCAGACGCCCGGTGCGAACAGCGTGAACGTAGGTGCCTCCGGGTGAGGGAACCGGCGGCAATGTGAGGCCGAGCTCACGGAGTCGAGTCGTTGGAGAAGTCATGAGAAGGCCACCTAAAGGTGGCCTCTACGTACGCGCGGTCTTGAGAGCGCCGGCCCACCATGTCAGGTGGTCGAGCAGCGCCTTTGCGGCCTGCTGATTCGCCTCGCTGGCAATCTCGCTCGCGTCCTTGATGAACCACGGATTCGGGATGTGCACCGCCCATCGGGTGGGCACCATATCGAGCTCGATTGCCACCAGGCGCAGTTGTTCGACGCCCCTGGCGCCGCCAGCTCCGCCCCAGCTGACGAAGGCGACCGCCTTCCGGGCCCACGCGTAATACACGTAGTCCAGCGCGTTCTTGAGCACGGCGGGATAGCCGTGGTTGTACTCGGGCGAGCAGATGATGAAGCCGTCTGCCTCGCGGACTTTGTCGCGCCACTTCACGACGGCCGGGTTCGTATAGCCGTCCTTGGCCAGACCGGGGGGCATGGCCTCCTCGAAGAACGGAAGCGGGTAGTCGCGCAGGTCGAGCAGCTCGACGTCAAGGTCGGCTCGCTTTTTCGCTTCGGCATGAATCCAGTGGGCCACTTTTTCGCTGAAACGGTTGGCTCGCGAGCTGCCGACGATGACTTTGATTGTGAGTGTGCTCATGCGGGTCATCATTGTGTCATGAGGACTTAGCGGACCCGCGTAAAGGCTTCGACCCGGCTTGCAGTAGATAAGCACGGGGCTCCCGGCGAACCGTGAGAGTTCGCATATATGATCCAGTAGAGTCCCGGGAGCCCATGCGCCGCACTAACGCCCCCCTCGTCGCCGCCCTGTTCGCCTGCATTCCTCTATTTTCCACCGGCTGCGCCAGTGAAGACGCCGCGGCGACCGCGGGCGCGCGCAATGGGGGAAGGGGAGCCGGTGGCGGCGCGGCCGTGCCGGTGACCGTCGCTCAGGTCGTGCGGAAGTCAGTCCCGATTGAGATCACGGTGATTGGCGCAGCCGAACCCTTCTCGAGCGTGGCCATTCGATCGCAGATCACCGGTCAGCTGAACACCGTCACCTTCACCGAGGGCGATGATGTCAAGGCGGGGCAGGTCCTGTTCACGATCGATCGGCGTCCCCTCGAGGCCGCGGCCGACCAGGCGCAGGCCAATCTCGATCGCGACGTCGCCCAGGCGGCCAACGCGGCCGCGCAGTTCAAGCGGTATCAGGACCTCGCCGATCGCGGCATCGCCACAAAAGAACAGGTCGACACGGCGCGCACGTCGATGACCGCGCTGAACGCGACGGTCAACGCCGATCGGGCGGCGCTCGACAACGCGCAGGTGCAACTGCAGTACGCCACGGTCACCGCGACGATTTCCGGCCGCACCGGCGCGCTGCAGGTCCACGAGGGCAATCTCGTTCGGGCCAACGATCAGACGCCGCTCGTGGTGATCAATCAGATTGCCCCGATCTCGGTCGCCTTTGCGATTCCGGAAGCGCGGCTTCCGGAATTGAAGAAGTACATGTCGCAGGGGGCGCTTCGCGTCACTGCGTCGCCGCCGAAGGACGACGCGCCGGCCGCGGTCGGGCGTATTTCCTTCGTCGACAACCAAGTCGATCAAACGACCGGCACGATCAGGTTGAAGGGCACGTTCCCGAACGAGGATCGACGGTTGTGGCCGGGACAGTTCCTCAACGTCGTTGTGACGCTGACGAGCGATCCGAACGCGATTGTCGTGCCCACGGCGGCAGTGCAGGCTGGCCAGCAGGGTCCCTACGTGTTCATCGTCAAGGACGACAAGACCGTCGACATGCGGCCGGTGGTCGTGAGTCGCACGAGCGCGAGCGAGACGGTGATCGCCAGCGGTCTGAAGCCTGGCGAAACCGTCGTCACCGACGGACATCTGCGGCTGGTGCCGGGCAGTCACATCAGCGTGAAGACCGCAGCGCGGGGCGAAGACACCGCCGCTCAGAAAGGCGCGTCATGAACCTCTCTGCGATCTTCATCAAGCGGCCGGTCACGACGACGCTGTTGATGCTGGGGATCCTGGTGTTCGGCGGCCTCGCCTACCAGGAACTGCCGGTCGCCGATCTGCCGAGCGTCGACTTTCCAGCGATCCGCGTCAGCGCGTCGCTCCCGGGTGCCAGCGCCGAAACCGTGGCGTCGTCGGTGGCCCTGCCGCTCGAGAAGCAGTTCACGGCGATCTCGGGGCTGACCAGCATCAACTCCACCAGCACACAGGGCGGCACTGACATCCAGTTGCAGTTCGATCTGAGCCGCAACATCGACGCGGCCGCACAGGACGTGCAGGCGATGATCGGGCGCGCCTCGCGCCAGCTGCCGCCGCAGATGCCGGCGCCGCCGTCGTATCAGAAGGTCAACCCCTCCGACCAGTCGATCTTCTTCATCATTCTTCGCTCGAAGACGCTGCCGTTGTCGACGTTGGATGAGTACGCGCAGTCGAATCTCGCCCAGCGTATCTCGACGGTCAGCGGCGTCGCGCAGGTCAACGTGTTCGGGTCACAGAAATTCGCCGTCCGGGTGGACGTGGATCCTCGCGAGTTGGCTGCCCGCTCGATCGGCATCGACGAAGTCGCTACGGCGATTCAGAGCGCGAACTCCAATCTTCCGACCGGGACGATCTACGCCGAGAAGACGTTCTCGGTCGAGACCAACGGACAGCTGCTGCGAGGGGCGGCGTACGGGCCGACCATCATCGCCTACCGCAACGGCAATCCCGTGCGTCTCGACGAGGTCGCGCACGTCTACGATGGCGTCGAGAACGACAAGACGGCGAGCTGGCAGAACGGCGAGCGCTGCATCTACCTCTCGATCCAAAAGCAGCCGGGCGTCAACGTGGTCGACGTCGTCGATCGGATCAAGACGCTCCTGCCCGCGATTCGCGAGCAGCTGCCAGCCTCGGTGTCGCTCGATGTCCGGAGCGATCGCTCGATCACGATCAAGGAGTCGGTGCACGACGTCAAGCTCACCCTGCTCATCACCATGTCGCTGGTGGTGTTGGTGATCTTTCTCTTCCTCCGCAACGTCTCGGCCACGATCATCCCCAGCCTTGCCCTCCCTGGCGCCGTCGTCGGCACCTTTGCGGTGATGTGGCTGCTCGGGTACAGCCTCGACAACCTGTCGCTGATGGCGCTCACGCTCTCGGTCGGCTTCGTCGTCGACGATGCGATCGTGATGCTCGAGAACATCGTGCGCCACATGGAGATGGGGAAGTCGGCGCTGCGCGCGGCCTACGATGCGTCGCAAGAGATCGGTTTCACGATTCTGTCGATGACGATCTCGCTCGTCGCCGTCTTCATCCCCGTGCTGTTCATGGGCGGGATTGTCGGACGGCTGCTGCACGAATTCGCAGTGACGATCAGCGCCGCCATCCTGGTCTCCGGATTCGTGTCGATCAGTTTGACACCCATGCTCTGCAGCCGCTTCCTTCGCCCGCCGCACGCCGAGGGGCACAGTCGGTTGTACAACGCGTTCGAGTGGGTGTTCGACGTGTGGCGGAACACGTACGGCTGGACGCTGAGCCTCACGCTGCGGCACCGCGCCATCACGATGGCGGTATCGATCCTGCTACTCGCGGTAACGGGGTATCTCTTCGCCGTGACACCGAAAGGGTTCCTGCCGAGCGAGGATCAGGGCCGCTTCAACGTCAACACCGAAGGGGCGCAAGGGATCAGCTTCGACGAGATGGTACGGCACCAGCAGCAGGTCGCCGACATTCTGCTCAAAGACCCGAACATCACGAGCGCCAGCAGCAATGTCGGTCTGCTCGGGAACAACGGCGCTGGTGGCGGCAACACCGGTCGCTTCTTCGTGGAACTCAAGCCGAGGGCCGAACGGAAGATGACCGTCGATGACGTGATCGCGTCCTTGCGGCCGAAGTTCGCGCAAATCCCTGGCATTCGCACGTTCATGGTCAACCAGCCGCCGATCAATCTTGGCGGCGGCGGCCAGAATCGCGCGCTGTATCAGTTCACGATGCAGGACACCGACACCGACGAGCTGTACAAGTGGGCGCCGGTGATGGAGCAGGCGATTCGGCAGAGCCGCGGATTCGAGGACGTCAGCAGCGATCTGCAGATTAACAACCCGCTGGTCACCGTCGACATGAATCGCGACAAGCTGTCGATGCTGGGGCTGAGCGCGACGCAGGTCGAGACCGCACTCTACAACGCGTACGGCACTCGGCAGGTGTCGCAGATCTACGCGCCGAACAACCAGTATCAGGTGATCCTGCGCGTCGCGCCGGAATTCCAGAACGATCCCGCGGCGATGTCGCTGCTCTATGTGCGATCGAGTAGCGGCCGGCTGATACCGCTCGAATCGGTGGCCAAGCTCAGTACGGCCGTCGGTCCGTTCCAGGTCAACCACTTCGGACAGCTGCCATCGGTGACGGTGTCGTTCAACCTGTCGCCGGGCTACGCGCTTGGTGACGCGGTGCAGCATATTCAGAACGCGGCCACACAAACGTTGCCGGCGTCGATCATCCTCGCGTTCCAGGGCACGGCGCAGGCGTTCCAGGATTCACTGCGCGGCCTCGGCCTGGTGCTGCTGATGGCGATCGTGGTGATCTACATCGTGCTCGGCGTGCTGTACGAAAGCTTCACGCACCCGATCACGATTCTCTCCGGTCTTCCGGCGGCCGGACTCGGCGCGCTGTTGACGCTCACGATCTTCAAGACCGAGCTCAACCTCTACGCGTTCGTCGGCGTCATCATGCTGGTTGGCTTGGTGAAGAAAAACGGCATCATGATGGTCGACTTCGCAGTCGACGCACAGCGGCAGGGCAAGACGCCAGCAGAAGCGATTCACGAGGCCTGCCTCGTGCGATTCCGCCCGATCATGATGACGACGATGGCCGCGCTCGTCGGCACGCTGCCAATCGCGCTGGGCTTGGGCGCCGGCGCCGAAGCGCGCCGCCCGCTGGGCCTCGCCGTCGTCGGCGGGCTGCTCGTGTCGCAGCTGCTCACGCTCTACATCACGCCGGTGTACTACGTCGTGATCGAGAATCTGCGTCTGCGCCTCGCGCGCCGGCGGCCGGCGCCGCGCGATCTGAAAGAAGCCGCACTCGGCGCGTAGAGCAGGAATCAGGATTCAGGAATCAGGAATCAGGGCCGGGCCAGGGGAGAGGATTCAGGGCCCAGGATTCAGTCCTGCTCGGGGTACTTGCCGAACACGTAGTCATTCGCCGCCGCAGCGCGATGACAGGCAAGACAAGCCTCGTGTGTTGCGCGACGGTCGGGGCCAGCGGGGAAGTATAGGAATTCCCAGCCACCGCTCTCGCGAAAGCGCGAGTCGTTCCCACGCTTCACCATGAAGGCAACGCCTTCTGGTCGCTTGGATCCTGCGGCGAATTTCTCTTTGACGATCACAGAGCCGACGGGTAACGGGTTCGTCCACCTCGTCCTGATATCACCACCGATGTTGCCGAACACGCGGATCGTGCGTTCACTGTGCGGCCCGTACCGCTGCATGGCCGTTGCTCGCTCTGCATCGGTAATGGAGACGCAACGTATCGCCAACTCCCAAGGAACCGAGCGAGGTGTCTTGAGCAGTGATTGCCATCCGCGATAGCCGGCGAACTCCTCGGGCAATTGCAGATTTGCGTCCGCCGCCAAACCCACAGCGGAAGCAATGGCTGTGAACACGACGGTCAGCAAGCGAACGTTACGAATCTTCATCCGGCCACCGACACTCACTAGACCCCCTGATTCCTAGCTCCTGATTCCTGGACCAGCCCTGATTCCTGATTCCTGACCCCTGATTCCTGCTCTTCTGCCAGCCGCAGACCGTGCAGCACTGAAGACACGCGCACGAATGCATCGACGACGGCGGGATCGAAGTGCGTGCCCTTGCCTTTGAGGATGAAGGCCGTAGCCTCCTGTTGCGTCATCGGCGCGTGATAGAGCCGGCGCGAGGTGATTGCGTCGTAGACATCGACCACTGCCATCACGCGGCCGGGAATCGGAATCGTGCCACCTTTCAGTCCCTGCGGATAGCCGCTCCCATCCCACTTCTCGTGATGCGTGTAGACGATGTCCTTGGCGATGCCGAGCGTGAAGTCGTCGCGAACGCCGGCCGCGCGCTCCGCATTCTCGATCACCGCGCGTCCATGAGCCGGATGCTTGCGCATCTCGGCGAACTCCTCCGGCGTGAGACCGCCCGGCTTGTTGAGTACGGCGTCGGGGACGCCCACCTTGCCGATGTCGTGCAGCGGCGCCAGGCTCGCCAGCAACTCGATGCGCTCGGCGCTCAAGTACTCGCTATACGAGGGATGCTTGGCAAGCTCCTCGGCGAGGACGCGCGTGTATCGTTGCGTGCGGAGCGAGTGTCGCCCGGTCTCGAAGTCGCGGATGCCGGTGAGCGACAGCAGCGTTTGCACCATCAAGCGTCGTGACGTGACGTTGTCCTCGCTCGACTGATCGGCGCGGCGCCGCTCCAGCGTGAAGCCGGCGATCGTCATCGCGCTGAGCGCACTGAGCAGGCCGAGCGTCGGATAGAGCGGCGACAGCGCCGTGCCATCGGTTGACATCGTCCAGAACGCCGATCCCCACACCATGGCGCCGATCGCTGTTGCGATCGAGCCGCCCCAATAGAGACCAAAGCGCAGGAACAGGAGAGCAGCGAGCACGCCGAGACAGAGCACAATCTGCGTTTCGAGCGCGACGCCGAACTCTGGCCGGCGGATCAGGTCCTGCTGCAGCAGGTTGTCGGCGGCCGTGGCCTGCACCTCGACGCCGGCAAACAGCGTGTCGAGCGGCGTGGCCACCACTTCGCGCGTGCCCAGTGCGGTGGTGCCGATGAACGCGATTCGCTTCTCGAAGATGTCGCGGCCCTTGGTGCCGTTCAGCACGTCGACAGCCGAGACATATGGGAACGTACGTTTCGGACCGCGATAGCGCAGCATCAGATTGCCGCGCCCGTCGAGCGAGATCGATCGATTGCCGCCGAGGACGAGCGTCGAGCTGTTCACGTTGCTCACGCGCACGGCCACTGGTCGTGTTCCCGTGAACTGGGTCACCGCGGCGAGCGACAGTGCAGGGAAGACGCGGCCGTCGAACTCGACCAGCATCGGCACTCGGCGGAGGATGCCGTCGGGATCGGGCGCGGCATTCAGAAAGCCTGACGAGCCCGCGGCTTCAGACAGGCTCTCGAGATTGCACACCGCCCCCGTGGCGCGAAAGTACGGATCGCTGCTCTGGTCGTACGACGGATGGATCACCGCGAGACCGAGCGGATGCTGGACGCAGGTGCGAGGCGCGTGATGCGTGCCATCGAACGTCATCGCGTACCCGAGCACCACCCGTCCTTTCCGCAGCGAGACGGCCAGCGCATCGTCGGGGGCGATCTCCTTGCCGTCGTAGCGGTCGCGCTCGGCAAACACGACGTCGAGCGCGATCACTTCGGTCCCGGCCTCGCGAAGCTTGTCGATCAGCTGTCCCATCACGTCGCGCCGCCACGGCCATTGCCCGACGCTGGACAGGCTGCGCTCGTCGACGTCGACGATGACGATGCGATCGCTGGGGAGATGGGCCGGCAACGCGCGCGACAGCGTGTCGTAGACGCCGAAGTCGAATTTGGCCAATGCCGCCGGACGGTACAGCGAGAGGATCGCCACCAGCACGGTGGGTACAAGCCCGCACATCATGACGATGCGACGGAACCGCGTCGTCATCGCACCGTGATTTCGACGCGGCGATTCTTGGGCTCGAAAACGTCGTTTGAGGTGGGCACGAGCAGCTCGAGCTCACCGTGGGAGCGCGCGTCGATGGCCGACGCGCTCAAGCCGGCATCGATGAGTAGAGTGCGCACGGCGTTGGCGCGTCGCATGCCAAGCTCGAAGTTCGAGGTTTGGGATCCGGTGGTATCGGTGTGACCGATGACGATGACGTCGGGAACCGGCTGCGCCTTGACGCTCTGCAGCACGTCTTGAACGATCTTGCGGCTCTCGTCGGTCAGTTCTTCAGAGTCGAAGCGGAAGTAGAGCGTGAAGTGCAGCGGCGCTGGAGGCAGCGTCGCGAGGACCTCGCCGAACCGCTTCTTGACATCGTCTTCTTTCAGAGTCTTCGCCGGCGGCTTCACGCGGCTGGTCGTCACCCGCGTCGACGAGTACGCCGTTGAGAGCTCGGTCTGGCCGGCAGCGTTGGAAACGACCACTTTGCCAACGTTGCCGGTGTCTTGATCCGGCAGGAGCACAACGAGCACCTGCGCGCCGGGATCGGTGCGTACTGATTTCGGCCCGCACCCGTAGGTGAGAGCGGCGACGGCGAACGCCGCCACGACGGCGTGCGGTCGCCGACCGATCATCGTGGAACGACCTGGACCGCGACTGTCGTCCCGCGCACGCCGACGATGGCTCCTGGCGTTTCGAGACGGATCGAGTCTGGAGCAAGCTTCGCGATCTTGCCCGAGACGTACACCGCAATCCCGCGCACGAAGTTGAGCACAAGACCGAGGCTTCCTTCAGACGGGGTGTAGAGGAAGCTGTCCAATCGCACTTCGCTGCCGGGACCGAGCGACACCCGCGTATCGTCGCGGAGTGTGACGCCAAGACGGCCGTCAGCGCCGGTTCGCAGTGTGTCCGATTGGAGCACCGCCTGCCCGACTTCGGCCGGCGTGCTCGTTCCACCGCGGACGACGAACACCTGGCCGGACGCAAGCTTGATGCGTCCAGCGGCAACGGGCGTTTGCGCCAGTGCCGGGACGGTGACAAAGGTAGAGACAACGGCGACGATGATTGCGACCCAGCCTCGACGAGTAGTCATGCGACACTCCTTCGCTGCAGCGAGCACGGCCTCGCCCTTCGACCGATGCTCAGAGAACCCTGAGCGTGTGTCCAAGGGTGCGCACCATACAGTGGCCTTGCGTGCCACTGCACGGAACGCGTCGAAACAGCCTGCTCGCATCTCGAGTGGAGAGCTCCCTGGTTGTTTCGGCCACTCGATCAACAGACGTTAGTCGGCCGTCCGGGTCACGTGGATCAGGCGATCTTCACCTTGCGCGGATGCTGCGAGTTGTCTTCGAGGAACGTCTTCTTGCTTTCGAGTTCTTCTGCCGTCGGCTGAACGACCCCCTTCGCGTCGGTGACGCGCGAGACGAGGGTGTGCTCGCCCGGGGTGGCGTTGTTCCAGGTGTAGGTGAAGAGTTTCCACGAGTATTTGCCGCTCGTCACCGGATCCAGCGTCGCCGCCTGCCATGGGCCCTCATCGACGCGCACTTCCACCGACTTCAGCGGCGTGCCGTCGTTGAGCACGACACCGAGCACTTTGTACTGGCTTCCGCTGCGGGTGACGCGTGCGATGAACGACTTCAACTGCATGTGCGTGATCGCGGTTTCCTTCCACTTCACCTCGCCGTCGATCGTCTCGCCTCGAAGCGTGCGATACCACCGCGCCTGAAACTTGCCGAGGTACTGCTCTTCCTGTACGTGGATTTGCGAGAGCCATTTCACGTTGGCGACGCCGTACCATCCCGGCACGAGCAGTCGAAGCGGCGCACCTTGATGCTTCGTCAGCGGCTCGCCTCCGAGTGCGTACACCAGCATCGGGTCTGCGGAGAGCGCCTTCTCGCGCGACAGACTGCGGCCGAACTGTTGCTCGACGCTGTATTTCTGCGTCCGGAACTCGACGTCTTCGGGACCATGATCGGCCCCGAAGAACACGAACTCGCGGGCCTGCGCCTTGATTCCTGCTTGATCGAGCACCGAGCGCAGCGGAACCCCGGTCCAGCGCGCGTTGCCCGACAGGCCCTGCAACGGGCGGCGGTTTCCCGAGCATTCGAATCCGGCAACGAGCTCGGTGCTCTTCATGCGCTTGATCGCATCGAGCGACAGCGACAGCGGTCGATCGACCAGGCCGGACACTTTCAAGCGGAATGTCGCGAGGTCAACCTCGGGGTGTCCGTAGTGCTGCGTCGTGAAGAACTGATCCTTCGGCGTGAACGGGCCCTCGATGGTGCGGACATCCAGTTGCCGTCGATCCACGGTGGCGGCCGGGAATTGATCCGGCAGATCGGTGAAGGGGACCAAGGTTTCCCCGTCTGCCAGCGCAGGCAGGATCCATTCGGGCCACCCGAGCGTGCTCAAACTCGCAACAGCCAGGCTGGTACGGAGGATTTCGCGGCGAGTGTGTCCTGTCGGCATGTGGCAATCCCTTCTGAGCAAGAGTCATATCACAGCGCGACCACGGCGACGAAATCGAATGTCGCGGTCCGAATCCGTGATCGTATGCGGTGTTTACGCGTGCAACCGTCGCACGAATCGCGGATCCCGTCCGCCGCGATCCGGCACCTGCAGACAGACTTGATGCGTGCTTGCGCCGAAGTGCACGTCAGTCGGCACGCGGCATGTCCATTGCCCTTGTTGAGGTTCGGTAAAGGAGCAGCACTCATGAAGCGTGTTGGAATGCTCTTCGTCGCGATGGCCGCCACCCTCACGATCGCGTGCGGCGGATCCGACGATGGAGCTCCGTCTTCTCCCACAGCACCATCGGCTACACCCACTCCGTCGCAGCCGGCTCCGTCGCCGTCGAACGGGGGGCTGACCGCGCCCAACAATCTCAGGGTGGTGTCGGTGACCGGTTCGCAAGTCACGCTGGCCTGGGATTCGACCGGCGCTCCCGAGTATCTGGTTCTGGTCGGCACGGCGCAGAGCAGCTCGAATGCGCTGTCGACGAACACCACGCAGACCACCTATGCGTGGACGGTCAGCCCGGGCAGCTACTATGCCCGCGTGCAGTCGAAGAATGGAACGGCAACGAGCGGATCGTCGAACGAAGTGAACTTTACGGTTTCCCAGTAGACGAAACAGTGTTCTGGCCGCACCGGCCAATCAGTTGTACGGTGCGGTCAGCCTCAAATTGCGCGCCGACCGTCGGGTTCGGCGCTCACCCGCACCGCGCGCCTGGGTCTGAATCGCGGCGCCGGCGCGTCCGCCCACAAATACACATCGTCGACCCGTTGGAGAAATCCTTCGGCCAGGAGCGCGGTGAACGCGTCGGAACCGGCCTGTTCATCGAGCGACCAGAGTCGTCTCGCCTGAGGAAGGGTCAACGCGATCCCAGGGTGATCCTGAAACTCTCGTCGGATTCGATTGAGCAATCGAGTCTGCGACATGGCTGCTCCACGGCCCGCGCGGGTACCGCGGGCTCGATCCACGCGCGAGGGAGATCCTGCGCGAACTGCGCAGAACAGCAAGAAATGGCCCAGTGCAGCAGTGTGAAGAGGGCGGGAGATCTTTCAGGTGATTCGAGTCGCCTCAAACATTCTGTGGCGGTGATGTCCGGGGGTGTGGGCAGTTGTGCAGAGCTCGCTGGGCTCGCGTGCGGGGGCTCGGCTTCGCCTCGCCGTGCGGGCCGCGCTGCGCGCGGGAGTGCGACGCCTCGCTGCGCTCGGCACGTGCGGGCTTTCATCCGCGCAGAGCCCCGTACGGCGAGCAAGGCGAGCCCGCGCACGGCGCGAGCGCGAGCGAGCGCCCTCGCACCGCGACCGAAGGGAGCGCCCGCACGCGAGCGAGAGCGAGCCCCGCACCGCGAGCGAAGCGAGCGCCCTCTTAGATTCTGAACGCCGCCGCCGCGATCAGTGTCGGGAGAAGCGCGCCGACGAAGAGGCGCCACGGGTGAATCGCCTGATCGAAGAAACGCCCGAGCAGCGCCTGACCGACCGGATTGGGTGCATTCGCAATCACCGTGAGCCCGCCGCCAGTGACAGCGCCGGCGAGCAGCGCCACTTTCAAGCGCGGATCGAAGTCGGGTACGAGCGTTCCAAGATAGGTGATCAGCGCGTTGTCGTTGAACGCCGTCAGCACCGTCGATCCGATGAACAAGGGGCCCTCCGACAGCTGCGATAGTACCGGTCGAATCCACCACGCCTGCAAGCCGCCGTGAATGACGAGACCGCCGAGGAAGAAACCCACCAGCAACGGTGCTTTCAGATCGACACGGCTCTGATACGACGCCGTCGCGCGTGAGAACCCGAGGAAGAACAGGAACCCACCGATGAACAGCGCCGGATGCTGCGCGTTGGCGACCGTCCATGCCATGAACGCGACGTGGACGACGATGATCCACGCCGGCAGCGGCAGCAGCACGGCGCCCGTGCCGACCGCATCTTCGTCGGGCTGTTCGATGTCGAGCACGTCGCCGCGCGCCGCCAGTCGCACGAACTCGCGCCGGAAGAGCAGAAACACCAGCACCGTCGAGACGACGATCGCGAGCACGGCCCGCCATCCAAAGTGCGCGAGCATGAACGGCGTGTCCCACATCCACGGCCGCGCCACTATCAACACCGGCGGCGCCGCGAAGTGGGTGAGCGTGCCGCCGATCGACACGTTGACGAACAGCAGTCCCAGCGTCGCGTACTTCAATCGATCGCTGGGTCCGAGATCGAAGAACTGACGGGCCAGGAGGAGCGCGCAGATGGTCATCGCCGCCGGCTCGGTGATGATCGATCCGAGGAGTGGACCAAGGATCAGGATCGTCGTCCACCACGCGGCCGGTGTGGCCTGCCACAGCGTAGCGACTGTGCGCACGACGGTTTCGGCCAGCGAGACGATCGGCCGCGTCGATGCGAGCGCCATGATCACCACCACGAAGAGCGCTTCGGTGTAGTTCACCGTGTCGTTCAAGTAGTGTGTCGTCGCGTCCCATCCGACTCGTGCTGTCATGACGACGATCAGCGGCACCACCCAGAATCCGAAGACCACTTCGACTTCGCCGAGCAGATGCAGGATTTCCGCGAGCACGTTGGGTGAGGGCGGCCGTGTCGATGCGCGCTCGCGCGCCTCGTGCGACCGCTGCACCGCGTGCGCCAGATCGGTGAACCGCGCGGCCAGGAACGTGTGCGTCACCGCGAGGAAGAAGATGATGGTGACGGAAACGTTGAGTGAACTCTCGGCTGCGCCGTTGCGCAGCAGCTCGACGAGCGATCGCACCGAGTGACCATATCGCGAAGTGCTCGACCTTCGCACTAGAATGTCGCAAGGGAGGGGACGCATGAGACGGGAAGTGGTTGTCGCTACCGTCATCGCCGTGCTGCTCGTCGGGGCGGACGCGATGGCGCAGGAACGAGGCCAAGGCCGCGAAGGTCGAGGCCAGGGGCGTGGACGTGGACCGGCGCCGCAGGCGTGCACGACGGTGGCCTGCGACGTTCAAGCCGATTGGGAATTCAACAGGCAGGGATTCGTCGGTATCGTCAATGCGATGCCCGACGACAAGTTCGGATTCAAGCCCACGCCTGCACAGGAGAGCTTTGCCGAGCGCGTGATGCACGTGGTCAACATCGACATCAAGTTGATCAGCACGCTCGGCGGCAAGACGCCGGCGCCGGCGGTCAATGCCAAGGCGGCGTCGAAGGCCGACGTGATCGCGGCGCTGAACACGTCGATGGATTACGGTGCGGCGACGTTGAAAGAGTTCAACGATCAGCAGCTCAGTGAACGCGTGATGTCACTGCCGTTCATGGGGCCGACCGTGAGCCGCCTGCGCGTGGCCTACTTCTCGATCGCCCACACGCAGGACATCTACGGACAGCTCGCGGTCTACCTGCGTCTCAACGGCGCCACACCGCCGCGGAGCGTGAGGCCTTAATGCTTCGTCACCATCATCACGGGCGTGATCGTCTCTGACTTCTCATTGCCCTTGTAACGAACGGCGGCGAGGAACAACCCCGATGCCGGCGCGGTCAGACGCGCCGGCACGGGCGATTCGTTCGTGAGCAGCGCCGCCGCATCGTCTGGTGCGAGCCCGCCTCGCCCGACTTCGACCAGCACGCCGACGAGACGGCGCACCAGCTTCCAGATGAAATGCGATCCATCCACGCGAACGACGATGAGGTCGCCGGCCTCGGTCAGGTCGAGCCGTTCGAGCAGCACCTCGGTCGACCCCTGGTGTGGATCGTTGTCGGAGAACGATCGGAAGTCGTGAAACCCGACGAACCGCGCCGCGACCGAACGCATGCGCGCGAGATCGAGATCCTCTTTCACCCACCACACGTAAGCTTTGGCAAACGCGGTGCGCCGGCGGGAGATCTGATAGATGTAGGTGCGCCCGATTGCGTCGTGCCGCGCATGGAACGAGTGGCGGACCTTCTCGACGCGAAGCACGTCGATGTCGGCCGGCAGCTCGTCGTTGATGCGCCGCCGCAGCGTCTCCGGCGGCATCGTCGTGCGGATGTCGAGATGCGCGACCTGCGCGAGCGCATGCACACCCGCATCAGTACGGCCCGATCCGTACAGCTCGAACTCGCGCTCATCGGTCGCCGCCGTGATGGCGCGCTCGATCTCGCCCTGGACCGTCTTGGCGTTCTTCTGAATCTGCCAGCCGCTGTAGCGCGTGCCGGCGTACTCGATTGTCAGCTTGAATCGCATCTGACGTGATCAACGCCCAACTCCCAACCTCCAACCCTTCCCAAGCTCTGTGCCGCTTTGGGAGTTGGAAGTTGGGTTTTGGGAGTTATCGCGATTTCATTTTCTCGAGCACTTGGCCAAGCTGGCGAAGCTCCTCGCCATAGGTTGCCCAATCGCCTTGTCGCTGCGCTTGCACGGCGCGGTCGTAGTGCGCACGTGCGTCCGCGGCCAGTGCTCCCATTTCCGGTGATCCGCTTGCCGCGGGCGAAGCGGTGGCTGCAGGCGCGGGAGTGCTGCCTGGCGCACGGGTCTCCGTCCCGGCCGGCGGGGGCGCGGCCGCCCCTTGGCTGAACAGGGTCGCGAGTCCCGCCTCGAGTGTCTTCTCCATGACGATCCGGTTGTCGTAGGCGACGATCACTCGCGTCAGCTCGGGGATCTTGCCACCTGACGATCGCAGATACAGCGGGCGCACGTAGATGAGCGACTCTTCGATCGGAATCACCATCAGCGTGCCCCAGATCACCTGCGAGCCCTGTTGATTCCACAGCGTGATCTGCGGCGAGATCACTTGATCCTGCAAGGTCCGCGCGACGACCTGCCGAGGGCCGAACACCGTCTTCTGTTTGGGGAATGCGAACACGCGCATGTGCCCGTAGTGTTCGCCGTCGCTGCGCGCCACGAGCCACGCCGACAGGTTGTCCCTTCGCCGCGGCGTGAACGGCAGCATCTGGATGAATTCGGCGTCCCGTTCGCCGGGCAGCCGCATGATCGTGTAGTAGGGCTGCATGGTCCGATTCTCGGCGCTCTCATCAACCACCGGGATCTCCCACTGGTCCTCGCGGTTGTAGTACACAGCCGGCTGCGTCATGTGAAACGTCGCGTAGACCTGCGCCTGCAGCGCGAAGATATCCTCGGGATAGCGCACGTGCTCGCGGATGGCCGCCGGCATGTCGGTCATCGGTTTGAACAGACCGGGAAAGATCCGCGCATACGTGGCGGCGATCGGATCGCGCGAGTCGGCGAGATACGCGGTCGTGGTGCCGTCATAGGCATCGATCACGAACTTGACCGAGTTGCGGATGTAATTCACGTTGGCCGCTGGCGTCGAGTATGGGTACAGCGCACTCGTGGTGTAGGCATCGAACAGCCAGTACAAGCGGCCATCCGCAAGCACGAGATACGGATCGTGGTCGAAGGCGAGGAACGGCGCGATCGTCGAGACGCGCTGACGGATGTTGCGATTGAAGAGGACGCGGCTCTCGGCGCCGATGCCATCGTTCAAGATGATCTGATACGACCCGAAACGCAGCGCGAAGAGCAGCTTCCGCCACAGCGAGCCGAGCGCCACGCCGCCGCGACCCGAGTACTGCGTGGTCTCGTTCTTCTCGCCGTGTGGATAGTGGAATTCCGGCGTGTTCGTGCGGACGATCACCCAGTCGTTCGCCCGCTCCCCGAAGTAGATGCTCGGCTCGACGATCTTCAGATCGGGGATCGTCTCTGGCGGGATGTTGCGCACGAACAGGACCGGCAGCCCCTCGCTCGTCACCTGATTCACCGGGCCGAGGGTGAGACCGTAGCCGTGCGTGTAGGTCAATCGCTCGTTCACCCACGTGCGGCTGGGGAGGTTGTTGGAGTTGAGCTCGCGCGCCGAGAGCATCACCTGGCGCAGCGATCCGCCGATCCGATAGCGATCGTTATCGACCGACGCGAACTCGTAGTAGGTGCGGATCTCCTGGATCTGCCCGAACGTGTCGAGCAGCGGCGCGTGATCCCAGAGCCGCACGTTCTCGAGCGTCGTCGCATTGCGGGCAATATCGTCGCGGCCGAGCTGGGCGTCGCCCGAGAGCTCGCGCTCTTCGATGCCATCGAGCGCGAATGCCCGGCGCGTGCTGCTGATGTTGTGCTCGATGAACGGCGTCTCGCGCACCTGTTCGTTCGGCGTGACCGCGAACCGCTGCAGCATCGAGCTGTAGATCTCGCCGCCGATCGACGCGACCAGATACAGCCCCACGGCGACGGGAATCGGCCAGTTTCTGTCGGTGAACGCCTGAACGGCCGCCAGCGCCGCTCCGATCACGCAGGCGGCCATCACGACAAAGCTGGCAGGCATGCGTCCGTAGACGTCGGCGTAGCTAGCGCCGAAGACGAGGCCCGAGGATTCGACGAGATGCTCGGTGCGATGCAGCCACGCACTCCACGCCAGAATCAGCAGGAATGCGGTGCCGAGGAGGCAGAGATGCCGCCTCGCGTTTCCGCTCATCGACAGCCGCGACCCAAATCCTGACGTGAGGCTTCCCGAGACGAGATACAACGCCGCCGACAGCAGCGCCGCCAGAATGATCAACCCTTGCGCGAGCCCGCGAGCGAGCTGGAGGAAGGGAAGCGAGAACACGTAGTAACTGACATCGCGCCCGAGAATGGGATCGGCGGTGCCAAAGCTCACGGCGTTGCGCCAGAGCAGCCACGTTTCCCAGTTCCCCGCAGCGTAGAAGGCGACGACCACCGCCAGCAGCACGGAGACCGCCAGGCCAAGTGTTCGCAGCTGACGGCCACCCGGCAGCGCGACCTCGATGCCTTCACGCGTCGTGAACACCGGCCGCAAATTACCGATGCCGGCAACGGCGGCGCGGATGTTGGCCGCCAGCCAGACGACGGCAATAGCGAACGCGATCACGAACAGCAGGCCCTGCGAGCGGAGCATGGTCAAGAACACCTGCTGGTAGCCGACTTCGCCGAACCAGAGCCAGTCGGTGTAGAACTTGACCAGCGACGGCGCGATCAACGCGACGAGCAGCAGGCCGACGACGATGACAATACGACCGGGCCGCAGCATCAGCCTTCGTACTGCGCGCGTGCCGTTTCGAGATCCGTCTGGATCGCCGACGCGAGCGCGGGCGGCGACACGACGCGGGCAAACGGGCCCCAGCCGAGGATCCAGCTTCGCAAGGCCCAATCGTGGCACACGTTCATCGTCAGAAGAAGCCGTCCTTCGCTCTCGTCGCGCAATTGTTGCGAGGCATGCCACACGCGCGCGCGGACATAGGGCGCCACACCTCGATCGAACTCCAGCTCCACACGCTCGGCCGGTCCGGTGTTCACGCCCATCGAGTTGGCAAACACATCGTCGGCGATCTGGACCTTCGGTGTGAACGTGGCCTTCTCCAGCGACACCGACGCGATCCGATCGACGGCAAACGTCCGCACATCGTCGTAATCCGGAACGTAGGCGACGAGATACAGCCCGCCTTGCGCGAACGCCAATCGATACGGGTGGACGAGATAGTCCTTCGTGCGCGCGCTCGATACCGAGTGATATCGCATGGTCGCAGCCCGGAAGTGCAAGGTCGCTTCAAGCAGCCTGGCAACGATCACCGGCGACGATTCCCGGCCGCGGGCGCGCGGTCCGGGCTTGGCCGCCAGCACCGAGGGCAGGCGATCGAGGAACTGACGCATGCGCGGCGACAGCATCTTCTCGAGGCGTCCGAAGGCGTTGGTGAGGTCGCGTTGAAAGGGGGTGCCGGCCACCGACTCGAGGAGGTTGCGGCTCAAATACATCGCGCACAATTCACCGAGCGTGAATCCGGTTTCGACGCCCTTGAGCGCGTGGCCGTCCATGCGCCAGCGCGCGCGCCCATTCTCGTCGTGCTCGTCGTAGAGCGCGAAGCCCGCTTCCTGCAGCGCCGCGAGATCGCGCCGGATCGTCCGCGTGGTTACCTCGAGCTCGCGCGCCAGCGCGTCGATCGTCGCGCCATGCCGCGATGACTCGAGCGCATGCAGCACTTTCCATTGGCGGATGACTTCCTGGTTGCGGGGCACTGGCTCTGATACTACCAATGCCCAATGCTCAATGCCCAACGTTCGGAGACTCGCTGATACGGAAGCGAGCTTACTTGGGCTACGAGGCTGGTTGCACCGACGAGCGGGTGGCGCCGGGAGGGGCCTCCCCACGCGCCTGCGCGTTCAGCCGCCTTGCTTGAGCCGCCGCAGTTCGCGGCGACGGCGTCGATCGGGGGTGCCTGCCGCGCGCGCGGCGGCATGGTAGATGCGATCGACGCGC
>Ga0075425_100000578_pt1 | contig 34519 bp, 27 predicted proteins | sample SoiMethybrSBSTD4_FD_75300 | JGI IMG/M metagenome (GOLD analysis project Ga0075425, IMG submission 75300) | Bulk soil microbial communities from a Populus tree surrounding site in Tennessee, USA - Soil MetaG P. TD hybrid SBSTD4 | ecosystem: Environmental > Terrestrial > Soil > Tree plantation... | reverse complement strand
GTCGTAACCGGCGAGATCGGCACCGGCAAGACGCTGCTGTGTCGCACCGTGATCGAGCGGAGCGATCGCAAGACGTTCGTCGCGAGCATCAACGACCCGCAGCTTCAGCGCGACGACCTGTTGACGCGCATGCTCGAGGACTTCGGCGTCGTTTCGAAGGACCGCGGCGCGGCGCGCGCGCCGATCGCGCGGCACGAACTGGTCCATGCGCTGCAGGAGTTTCTCGGGTCGCTCGCGCCGATTCAGGCGCATGCGGTCGTGATTCTCGACGAAGCGCAGCACGCGCAGCCCGACGTGCTCGAGCAGATTCGACTGATCTCGAACATCCAGGACGACCGCGGCACGTTGCTGCAGATCATGCTCGTCGGCCAGCCGGGATTGAACGACTTGCTGGCCCAGCCGGAGCTGCGCCAGCTGACGCAGCGGGTCTCGCGATTCGCCCGGCTCGAGCCACTGACCGCGCCGGAAGTGACGCGCTATATCGGCCACCGGCTCGCGGTCGCGCGCGAGCGGACGAACGGATCGCCGCTGCCGGGCGCGACCGACCTCGAGCGCGAGCTGGCGGCATGGGATGGGTCGCAACCCGATGCGCCGTTCACGCCAGACGCGATCGCCGCGGTGGCGCAGATCTCCGGCGGCATTCCCCGCGTCGTCAACCTGCTGTGCGACCGCGCGCTCGAAGCGGGGTACCGTGCCGGACTGCGGACCGTTGACGTGTCCACGATCAACACGGCGGCCGCGGCGCTTGGCCTCGCGGCGGCGAAGCCGGCGGCAGCGGCGCTGCCGGTCTGGCCGCAGCTGACCGCCGAAGACGGCGCGGCGACGCCGGCGCCCGAGCCGCCCGCTGCGTCAAGCGCGCGACGATACGGAGCGATTGCGGCAACCGTCGCAGTGGTCGCGATTGCGTGGTTCGGTGTGCGCTCGGCGGCGCGCCGATCGCCCGGCGAACCGGTCTCCAGGCCCGCGCCGGCACCCGCGCCGCAACCGGCGCGTCCAGCGCAGGGGGCGTCCACTCCGGCGGCGCCGCGCGAGCCGGCGGCCCCGGCACCAGCGACGGAACCGATTCCTGCGCCATCAGCAGCAGCGCCATCAGTAACCACGCCGGCAGCAGCAACGGCGCCGCGCACCGCTGGCTCGGCCACCGCGGCGCCGGCGGCCGCTGCCGGCGCCTTCGAGATCGTGGTCGCGTCGTTTCGAACGGAAGCGCGCGCGGCTGACGTCGTCACGGCGATCACAGCGCTCGGCGAGCCAGTGCAGCGACGTTTCTTGGGCGGATGGCAGCAAGTGGTGGCTGGACCCTACGCGTCCGACGATCTGGTCCGTGCCGCGCAGCGGCGCCTCGAGCGCGCCGGCTTCTCCGGTACGCACATCACGCCCTCGTCGCGATAAGAACGCGCCGGAACCACCGTTGTGTGCACGATCGGGTCACGAGGCATCCGGGATCGTTCGCCGCGCCACGACTGGTGCGTGCACCGTCCGCTTGCGCAGTTCGCTGTGATGGAAGCCGTACGCAAAGTACAGGACGAACCCAATCGCCATCCAGATCACCAGCCGCAGCCACGTCGCTGCCGGCAAGCTGGCCATCAGTACCAGGCTCACCACCACTGACAGCGCCGGCAGAAACGGCACCAACGGCACCTTGAACGGCCGGTCGAGTTCTGGGCGCTGATAGCGCAGGAAGATCACGCCGATCGACACGATCACGAACGCCATCAGCGTCCCGATGCTCACCATCTGGCCAAGCACGTTGATCGGCGTGAACCCCGACGCGACGGCGACGACCACGCCGGTGATGAGGCTGGTGATGTGCGGCGTGCGGAACCGCGGATGGATCTTCTTCGCGAACGGCGGCAGCAGGCCGTCGTTGGCCATCGCGTAGAAGATCCGCGGCTGCGCCATCATCATCACGACCATCACCGAGGTCAACCCGGCGATCGCACCGAGCTCGACGAGCATCGTCATCGCGTGCAGCAGCCCGCTGCCGCCCGACGCCTGCGCCGCGGCGCGAATCGCCACCACCATCGGCGCCGGCGATCCTTTCATCTGCTGATACGGGACCAGGCCGACCATCACGCCAGAGACGAGAATGTAGAGAATCGTGCAGATGACGAGCGAGCCGAGAATCCCGAGCGGCATGTCGCGCTGCGGGTTCTTCGCTTCCTGCGCCGTCACCGAGACCGCATCGAAGCCGATGTAGGCGAAGAAGATCACCGCGGCGCCGCGGAACACGCCGCTCCACCCGTATTCGCCGAACGTGCCGGTGTTCGGGGGTACGAACGGGTGCCAGTTGGCGGTGTTCACGTAGGCCGCGCCGCCGGCGATGACGATCAGCACGACCGCGACTTTGATCATCACGATCGCGGTGTTCACGGTCGCCGACTCCTTGATGCCGACGACGATCAGTGCCGTGACGAGCGCGGTGAGGATCACCGCCGGCAGGTTGAACACGGCGGTCACCGGGCCGGCGGCGGTCGCGACGACGGTGCCGGGCGCGGCGGCGAAACGGGCGGGAAAATCGACGCCGACGAAGTCGTGCAGAAAGCTCGTCAGGTTGCCGGCCCATCCGACTGCGACAGTCGCCGCACCGAGCGCGTACTCGAGAATCAGGTCCCAGCCGATCACCCAGGCGACCAGTTCGCCAAGCGTTGCATAGCCGTAGGTATACGCCGACCCGGCGATCGGCACCGTCGAGGCGAACTCGGAGTAGCACAGGCCGGCCAGCGCGCTCGCCGTGCCGGCGAGCATCATCGACAGCACGATTGCCGGTCCCGCGTTATCGGCGGCCGTCGTGCCGCTCAGCACGAAGATGCCGGTGCCGATCACCGCACCGATGCCGAGGGTAATCAGGTTGAGCGGCCCGAGCACCCGCTTCAACGCATGCTCCCCGGTCGCCGCCGCTTCCGCCTTCAGCTGCTCGATCGACTTCGTCGCAAAGATCGACATGCCTCGCACCGTACGCGGTTGCGACGCATGTCGTCTTGCACGAACCGAAATGTTGTGGGATCGCCTTAGCGCGCGCTTCGCGACGAGGAGCGCGGAGGCTTCAGCCGAGCGATCGCCGGTACTCCGCCGGCGTCAGGCCGGTATGCTGCTTGAAACAGCGCGAGAAGTGACTCTGATCGCAGAATCCGGCCGCGCAGGCGATGTCGCTCAGGCCGGCCGGACCGCCGAGAAGTCCGCGCGCGAAATCGACCCGCAGTTGCCGGACGTAGGCCGCGACGGTGGTTTGATGGACGCGCCGGAACGTCCGCGCGAGATGCACCGGGTGCACGCCGACCGATTTGGCCACGGCGGCGAGCGACAGCGGTTCGCGGAACCGTTCTTCGATGAGCGCCATCGCGACGAGCAGCCACAGCGGCACCGCCGGCCGCGCCGCCGCTTCGCGGCGCGACGCCTCGGCGAGCACGCCGAGCGCAAGGCTTTCGACGGCGAGCCGCGACACTTCGTCGCGCTGCCGGAATTCGCCGTAGAGCCGCTGCGCCAGGTGCAGCAACAGCCCGCGGCGGAACGCGACCGAGCGCGTGAGCAGCGGCGCCTGCTGCCGCGCGCGTCCCACCCACGATTCGTCCATGTCGACGATGAGGCAGCGCGCACCGCTGCCGTCGACGCGGTACGAGATCGGTTCGTCGGCGCGCCTGAACAGCAGCGTCGATGGGCCGTGAGTAACGCCGGCCCCACCGTCCTGCTCGGTCAGCGAACCCTTCAGCACCAGCACGAACTGCGCATGCGGGTGGACGTCTCGGTGGATCTGCTGTCCAGGTTCGTAGACAGTCTCGGCGAGCACCAGCCCGCTCACCCTCCGCCACCGGAGGATCGCGCCCTGGGTCAGATGCTTCGGCGGTTTCGGGTTGACGGCCACGCGGGCTTGATTATAGCGGCGAACTCGACGCCGAAATTTGTTACCGTGATCAATCGACCTGTCACGGAGGGATCCGTGCGGCTGTTGGTGATTGTGGCAGCAACAGTAGCGATCGCCGGGTGCGGCGGCTCGCCTTCGGCACCCGAGGACGTCAAATCGGTGATCGTGGTCGGCACGCCGCCGTCGATCGGCGTGTCCGCACAGTTCACCGCGCTCGCCGTGCACAACGACGGCACGACCGCGCCGGTGAGCACCGGCGTGACGTGGCGCTCATCGAACCCCGCCGTCGCAACGGTCGACGATGTCGGCACGGTCAGAGGCGTGAGCCGCGGATCGGTCGAGATCAGCGCGACGACGGCCGGCGGACGCGGCGCCCTGAGCTTCGACGTCGGCTCGGGCGCAGCGTTTCGCTTGAGCGGCAATGTTTTCGACGTGCTCACCTTCAGGCGCCTGGCGGGAGCGACCGTGGTCGCGCACGACGCGGCCGGCGCATCGATTTCCGTCGTAACGGACGACATTGGCGCGTTTTCGATTGGCGGCATCGCGCCCGGCCCCGCCCATGTCACGGCGCACGTCGACGGTTACATCACCGGCGCTGTGTCGACGCAAATTCTCGGCGACACCGGCGTCTCGCTCCCGCTGGGCCGCGCCAGTGTCTGTCCGGCGCTGGGCTTTGACGATCTCGCCGCGAACGATGCGGCATTCGCGACGTGGACGGCATGCGGCTTCACGGTGTCGGCGACGACTGCCAACTGGACGATCGCGACCATGGCTGGCCGCCCCGCGCCGTTCATCCATTTCATCTCGCCGCTCGGCGTGACGACGATCGCTGAAGTCGCGGTCACTGCAGCTGGTTCGAAATTCAGGTTCCAGTCGGTTGACGTATATACCGCCTCCGGCGTGGTGCCCTACTCGATTACCGGCATCGGCAACGGCACGCAGGCGTTCGCGGTGCAGGGCACCGCGAACGTTACGTTCAGCGGGTTTACAACAGTCAGCAACACGCAAGCGTCGGAAGCGCCGATCGACGGGGTGCTGATCCGTCTCTCGAATTCGGGCCCGGCGTCGTGCTGCGTCGCGACGTTCAATACCGCAGGGCTCGACAACATCGTGCTGGCGCGCTGACGTGCGTTACCAATCGCTGCGGGCGACGGTGTTGCTCCTCGCTGGCGCGGCGGCCGCGGGGTGTCATCTGCTCTCCGATCCGGACGCCAGCAACGTCAAGTCGCTGATCGTCGCGGGAACACCGCCGGTGATTGGCGAGTCGTCGCGGTTCGCGGCGATGGCGGTGCATCCGGACGGGACGAGCACCACCGTGACCGCTGACGCGACATGGCGGTCGTCGAACACCGCCGTCGCCACCGTCGGCACCGACGGCACCGTGACGGCGAAAAATCACGGCCCGGTCGAGATCAGCGCCACCTTCGGCGGCGCGCGCGGGGCGTTCGCCTTCGAGATCGCCGCCGAGGCGTCGTTGACCTTATCGGGGACGATCACCGATTCCGCCACCAAAGTCGGCATCGCCGGCGCGACCGTCGTCGTCAAGGACGTGTCGAACAATACCAGGGCCGCCACGACTACCGGTACGGGCCGGTACTCGATTGAAGAACTTCCATCAGGCACGCTCGAACTGACGGTCCGAGCCAACGGCTATACCACCAGCGTGCAGTCGGTCTCGCTGACGGCCGATCAGACGGTGAACGTCGCGCTCACGCGCGGGTGGGAATGCAGCGCGCTCACCTTCGATGGACTGCGCGCCAGCGACAGGTTCAGCACCTACACGGCGTGCGGATTCACGGTGGCGGCGTCGACGTCGAATTGGAGCGTGTCGGCAACGACTGGCCGTCCCGCGCCGTCGGTGCAGTTCACCTCCGCCCGCGGTTCGACAACGGTGGGCGAACTGGTCGTCACCAGCGACGCGCCGTTCAGGTTTCAGTCGGTGGACGTGTCCTCGAGCACCACGCCGGTGCAGTACGTGATCACCGGCATCGCGAAGGGAACAACCGCGTTCACGCTGCAGAACGCCGTCGGCAGCGCCGCGGACTTCGTCGGCATCGCGAACGCCGCGTCCGCGCCGGCCGTCGACGCGCTGGTCATCCGCCTGAGTACGCCGCCGCTGTCGTGCTGCGACACGACGATCGCCGTCGACAACATCGCGCTCGCCCGGTAACCAACCGTCGAGGGGAATTATCGATGCTGTGTCTCGAAGTGACGGTAAACGGCGAACCCTATTGCGTTGCCGGTCGACACGACGCGCTGGTGCAGGCCGGCGTGTTGCATGGTATCGATGTCGAACGCTTGCGACCGGGCGTGAAGGTGTCGGCGGAGAGTGTGGGGCCCGACGGGTTCGAGCACTGGGGTGCTGAAGACTGCTTCCTGAAACTCGGCGACGTGGTGACCGTTCGCGTTGTCGAACGAGAAGCGGCTGACGCGCCGGAGTGGCGGTCAACGGAAATGGCTCCATTTCGAACACCGCAGCCCGAACTCTTCCAACACGTGTCGCGCGGCATGGAGGTCGAAGTGTGGCTATGGGTGTGGCTGATTGCGGGGACAGCCATGATCCTGGTGCTCGGCTGACGGAGCTTTGCGATGCTTTGCGTCGAAGTCAGGGTGAACGGCATCCGCCACTGCCTCGCGGCGCCGGTCGATACGTGCGGGTTCAGTGCGTTCGTCTCGCACCTGCGGGCCGGGGATGGAGGCACAACTTCGACGTTGCGCGTGTCCGCCGTTTCGTCTGACCTCACCGTCGATTACCAATGGGGAGATGAGCGGGTTCTTACTGCGGGCGACGTCGTGACGATTCGGGTCGTCGATGCGAAGGCACCGGACGTGCCGGTCGCCTCGCCAAGCGTCCTGTCAGGGTTGTTCCCTCGCCGCCGGTTCTTTGACATCCGCCGGTTCTTTGACATAAGCGGGTTTATCCCCCGCCCTGTCGAGAAGTCCGATCGTGGGCGGGCGATGCTGACGTGGCTCGTGCTTTTGTACATCGCCGCTCTTCTTCAGCACTGCTCCCGCTGACCGATCGGCTCACGAACCGAGGAGCAGCGGCTTCGCCTCGCGGGCCCAGCCTTCTTCCCACGTCGGCCGCGCCGATTTGCGCGCGCCGCCGCGCAGGCGGTCGAGCAACTGCTGGTCGTGCGGAAAGCTCTCGAACAGATCGAACAGCACGTCGGCGAGCTGTACAGCCGTGGAGAACAGCAGGCCGTTGTCGCCGTGGCGGACGCGTTCGCCGAGGCCGATGCCGTAGTCGAGCGCGCACACCGGCACGCCGGCACCAAACAGATCAGCGACTTTCATCGGGATGTCCAGTCCGGACGAGGATCGGTGCAGACACAGTCCTAGGTCGGCGCTGCCGACCACTTTCGGATAGTCCTCGGGCTCGAGCCAGCGCGCCCGCAGTTGAATGCGCCGCGCTGGCAGGCCGGCAAAGCGGCGTTCGAACTCCGCCCGACGCGCGCCGTCGCCGGTGACGAGGATGACGAGATCGGGGAATCGCCGGTGCGGCGACGCCGCCTCCCAGCCGCGAATCCGTTCCTCGAGCCGCGGCACCGCGTCGATGATCAGATCGAAGTCTTCGTCCTCGGTCCAGCTCGTTGGACAGACGATGAAGGCCACCGGGCCGCCGTGTACGCCGAGCCGCGAGAACAAGGCCTGCCGCAGTTGCTCGCGCGCGGTGCGGTCCATCGGCACGAACGTCGACGCCGGCCGGTCGTACAGGACCGAGGCTCTCGGGACGCCGAAGCGGCTGTCGAGAAATCCCGCGAGGCTGCGCGAGACGGTGAGGTTGGCGTCGACGCGGCGCGCGTCGCGACGTTCCAGCCAGCGCGCGAGGCGAACCGCCGGGTGCCAGCGGCCGAGGCGAAGGCGCAGCAGCGTGTAGCCGAGGTTGTGCCAATCGATCACGAAGCGCACGCCGCGGCTGCGCAGCGAGAACAGCGCCACCGGTAGGGTTGGGAACGCCGGCGGATTCTGAATCAACACCAGGTCGGGCTTCTTCAGCTTGCGCAGCGTGCGCCACAACCGCAGGCTGAGGCGCGCCGCGTCGAGCAGGCCGGCCGCGGCGTAGCTCGCACCGAAGAAATGGCCACGCAGCCGCAAGGTCGCCGGATCGAGCCGCTGTATGGTGATGCGCCGTTCGTCGGTGACCGCTTTCGGCAGAGGCGTTCCTTCGAAACCGACGAGATCGACATCCACGCCGTTCGCCGCGAGGGCGCGAGCGTGATACAGCATGCGGGCGCTGCGCCCGAGATCACCTAACGAAACAACGACGGCTCTCATGTGGGAAGCGGACGCTGGGGAGTCCGGGAATTATATTACGGGCGGCCGTCGAGCATTCGCGCCAGCAGGTTCGCGGCGACGCGGCGGCGATACTCGGCCGTTGAGCGGATGTCGTCGATCGGCGCAATCTCCTCGCTGAGCGTCCGCTGCGCCTCCGCCACCGATGCGCCGCGCGCCAGAACCGCTTCGGTCCGTGCCGCCCGCACGACCGTCGGCGCGACGCTGCCGAGCGCGATGCGGATCTCCTCGCCGACCACGCCAGCGATCACAACTTTGGAAATCGCTTGGGCGGCGCGCGTCCCCACCTTGCGAAACCACTGTCGGCCGCGCAGCTCTGGAATCTCGATCGCGGCGATCAACTCGTCAGGACGCCGAACCGACTGCCGATACCCGGTATAAAACGCGTTGAACGGGACGCGGCGCGTGCCGGCGGCGCTGATCAGGACGACTGCGGCGTCGGCGGCGGCGAGCACCGGCAGCGTGTCGCCGGCCGGCGAAGCATTCGCCACGTTGCCGCCGAGCGTGCCGCGATTTTGAATCTGCACGCCGCCGACTTCCCGCGACGCGGCGGCCAGCATCGGGATCCGCGCGCGCACGCGCGGCGAACAGATGATGTCGCTATGGGTGGCCAGCGCGCCAATCGACAGGACATCGCCGCGCGCCTCGATCCGGCGCAACGCCTCGAGCGGCCACAGGTCGAGGAACCGGGTGTCGGCAAGCGTGCCGAAGTTCAGGCCGACGTATAGATCCGTGCACCCCGCCATCGGCGTCAACGGTCCTTCGTCGCGTAGCATGCGCAGTGCCTCGCGAACCGAGCGCGGCGTCAGGAGCGTGCGATCGAGAATCGATCCCTGCATTTGTGACGTGTGAACTCGTCCACGTTTAACCGCGGAGAACGCGGAGAGCGCAGAGACTTCTTTTTCTCTGGATCGTTCGATTCATTCGGATCGTTCGCACCTGGTTGACTCGTCTCGTGGCCGTTGCCGTCATTCTGGGAAATTGTTCACTCTTCTCATCACCCCGCCGTGAGCGATCAGGTTCTTGACGTTGAAATTGATCACGAGGCCGACGTGAAGGCCGGGGATCTTCAAATACGAGATGATCTGTGCTGAATGGACCGCGGTCGGTCGCTCGACGGACTTGATCTCGATGACCACGGACTGCTCGACGACGACATCCATCCGATACGCGCAATCCAGCTTGACCTCGCCGTAAGTGAGCGGCAGCGGCTTCTGACGCTCGAATTTCAACCCGCGTTTCATCAGCTCGTGGCATAAGCACGCTTCGTAGGCCGACTCCAGCAGCCCGGGACCGAGTGTGTTGTGAACATCGATCGCGGCGCCGATGATCGACTCGGTCAACGCGTTGAGCCGTTCCGCTTCTGGATGCATGCCGCCGCACCGTGCACGCGACAGCCGATGCGCCGTTCATTTGTTTTTTGGCCTGATTCTCTTCGGGCGGTTCTTGTCTCGAGAAGTAGTCCGAAGAATTTGATCTCTGCGTCCTCCGCGTTCTCCGCGGTTTCTGACACGCCGCGCATCGAGGACGGCTCGATAGATGGCCGAGTACCCGGTGCAGCGACAGAGGTTCCCGGCCAGGCCGATGCGGACGTCGTCGAGCGTCAGGTTCTTGCCCAGGGCGACGGCGGCCATGATCATGCCCGGGGTGCAGATGCCGCATTGCGCGCCGTTATGCTCCACGAAGGCGCGTTGCAGCGGATGACGGCCGCCCAGCCCCTCGATGGTCGTGATCCGCGCGCGTCTGGCATGAGCGAACGGGACCAGGCACGAGTTCACCGGCGCGCCGTCGACCAGCACGGTGCAGGCGCCGCATTCGCCTTCGCCGCACCCTTCTTTCGTGCCGGTGAGACCGCAGTCCTCGCGCAGCACATCGAGCAGGCGCTTCAGGGGATGCGCGTCGATGCGGCGCACCGCGCCGTTCAGCGTGACGCGCATGCCATCAGCTTTTCGGGCGTCGCGGGAATCTCGCGCACATCGTAGCCGGCGTGGCGCAGCGCGTTGACGACGGCCGGCGCCGGGCCGTCGATCGGCATCTCGCCCACGCCCTTGGCGCCGAATGGACCGTGCGGGTAGGGGTTCCCGCGCATCACCACGTCGAGCACTGGCGTGTCGAGCGTCGTCGGGATGATGTAGTTGGTGAGCTGCGCGTTGGCCATGCGGCCGTTGCGCATCACCACCTCTTCGAGCAGCGCGTAGCCGAGGCCCTGGACACTCCCCCCTTCGATCTGTCCGTTCGCCAGCAGCGGGTGGATCGCCTTGCCGATCTCGTGGACCGTGGTGAAGGCGATCGGCCGCACCTCCCAGGTATCGCGATCCACTTCGAGTTCGACGACATCGCACGCCCAGCCGTAGGTGCCGTACGCGTCGCCCTGGTAGCTGTTGTCGTCCCACGACATCTCGGTCGGGCGCTCGTACTCCCGTGTGATCACCAGCGGCCCATGGCGGCGCAGGTAGTCGCGCGGCGTCAATCGGCCGAGGCGATCGCGCATCTCCTCGGCGCAGCGCTGCAGGATGCGGCCGACGATCATGCAGGTGCGCGACGCCACGGTCGGCCCGCTGTCGGGCACGACGCCGGTGTCGGCCGCATTCACCTCGATGCAATCGTAGGGCACGCCGAGCGTGTCGGCGACGATCTGCGCGTGCATCGTCCGCGTGCCCTGGCCAATTTCAGTGCTCGCGACGAGAATACGCGCGCCGCGTTCGGTGAGCGCCAGCGACGCTTTCGACGCGAGCTTGATCTCGCCGCCGCCGGTGAAGCCGGAGCCGTGGAAAAACAGCGACAGTCCCAGGCCGCGATTGGTGCCCGCCACCGCTTTGCGGCGGCGCCTGAAATCGGTCCGCTTCACCGCCTCGCGCAGCACCATCAGCGCGCTGCAGTCGCGTCCCAGCCGCTGGCCCGTCGCCGTCGTGTCGCCGGGCCGGAGCGCGTTGATTTCGCGCAGCCGCACCGGATCGATGCCGACCGCGTCGGCGATCCGATCCATGTGCACTTCGGTGGCAAACTGCGTCTGCGGCGCGCCGAAGCCGCGGAAGGCGCCGTTTGGCGGCGTGTTGGTCATCGTCGCGCGGCCGTGGATGCGGACGTGATCGCACCGGTACGGACCGCTGGCGTGAATCACGCCGCGCGAGAGCACCACCGCGCTGAGCGTCGCATAGGCGCCGCCGTCGAAAACCGCGTCGATCTCCATCGCGGTCAGCCGGCCATCGCGGGTCACGCCGGTACGGTGCCGGATCACCGCCGGATGGCGCTTGGTCGTCGCCACCATGTCCTCGACGCGGTCGTAGACGAGTTTCACCGGCCGGCCGGCTTTCCGCGCCAGCAGCGCCGCGTGGCCGGCGATCATCGACGGATATTCTTCTTTGCCGCCGAACCCGCCGCCGGTTTCGGTTTGCACGACCCGCACCCTGTCGTCGGGCAGATCGAGCAGCACCTTCAACGCGCGATGCACGTAATACGGACATTGCATCGAGCCGTAAACGGTGACACCGCCGTCCGCTTCGGGCACGGCCATGACGCCGTTGGTCTCGATATACAGCTGCTCCTGGTGGCCCGTGCGGTACTCGCCCTCGACCACGACGTCCGCAGCCGCGAAGCCGGTGGAGAGATCGCCTTTTGCGATGGTGATCGTTTTGAACGTGGTGGGCGACGTCTCGGGATCGTAAACGGGCGTGGTTGGGGAGTACTCGATCTGCACGTCTGCGGCGCGCAGCGCATCGCGATCCTCGTGCGCGAGCAGCAGGATCGGCTCGGCGTAATGGCGGACCTCGCGCTCGGCGAGCGCTGGCTGATCGTCGTCGATCAGGGCGACGACATTGCGGCCAGGAATGTCGCGGTAGCTGACGAGAGTGAAGCCGGGCGCCGGCAGCTGTGGACGGATGTCGACGATGCGCCCGCAGGGAATCGTCGAACGAATCGTGCGGCCGTAGAGAAGACCGGGGAGCGTGTGGTCGTCGATGTAGCGCGCGCGGCCGGTGACCTTGTCGACGCCCTCCATCCGGGGCACGTTGCGGCCGACGGACCCGGCGACGCGCGGCATCGCGCGATTATAGTTCCCGCGGCGCTAGGCCGTTTTCTTCAAGCCGGTCTTCTTCAGACGCCGCGCAATCATGTTGACGACGGCCGCCTCTTCGCCGTTCAGCGTCGCACGCACGCGCGACAACCTGGCGGCGCGCGTCTTCAGCGTCTGGATGGTCGCGCCGTCCATGTAGGCCTCGAGGATCGCCGGATGGATGTAACACTTGCGGCACACCGCTTTCGTGTTGCCCAGCTTCTTCGCGACCGACTCGATCGCCTTGACGACGTTCCGCTTCGCTTCGGTGTTGGACTTGAACTTCGCGACCTCGGCGAGCGCCTTCGCGGCGAGGACGGTCCCGGCCCAGGTGCGGAAGTCTTTGGCGGTGAAACCCTCGCCGCTGATGTCGCGCAGGTACTCGTTGACGTCCGCCGAATCGACTGTCTGGCGCTCGCCATCGTCGTCGATGTACTGGAACAGCTCGTAGCCGGGAAGGTCGCGGCAGGCCTTGACGATCTTCGCCAGCCGGCGATCCTGCAGATCGATGGCGTGACCGACGCCGCTCTTCCCCTTGAACTCGAAGCGGACCGTGCCGCCTTTGATCTTCGCGTGCTGATCGCGGAACGTCGTCAGGCCGAACGATCCGTTGTCCTTGGCGTACTCCTCGTTGCCGACGCGAATCAGCGTCTTCTCGAGGAGTTGCACCACGGCGGCGAGCACCTTCTCGCGCGGGAGGCCGGCCTTGCGGAGATCGGCGTCGGTCCGTTGACGAATCTTCGGCAGTCCCTGCGCGAAGGCGATCAGGCGGCCGTACTTGACCTCGTCGCGCACTTCGCGCCAGCGCGGGTGATAGCGATACTGCTTCCGCCCTCGGACGTCGCGGCCGGTCGCCTGCAGGTGGCCGAGCGGATCGGGACAGATCCAGACGTCTTTCCACGCCGGCGGAATCACGAGTGCGCGGATGCGCTGCAGCTCGCGTTTGTCGCCGACCGTCCGTCCATTAGGCGCAACGTAGCGCACGCGGCTCTTCGCGCCAATCCGGCGAATACCGGGCGTGCGGCGATCGTCGACGTATCGCAGTCCGGCCAGCTTCGCGGTGGCCGGCGGCGGCAGCGGCGCGTTCTTGTGCGCGAGGGCGCGCGCCTTCGCGTTCGCCGCCTTGGTACGGCGCTTTTCGCGATGCAGCGCACGCCATGCCGCCGGCAGTTTGCGAACGCTCACGACTTCGGCTTGATTTCGACCGCGTTGACGAAATCCTTCACGCCCGGCGCGGCGTGAACCAGCTGCGTGAGCTTTGCCTTCTCGTCGGCCGTCTGCACGTCACCCTTCACCGTCACGGCGCCGTTGTTCACGTCGAACTTCACCGACCGGTCGCGAAGGACCGGATCGTTGTCGACCATCTTCTTCAGCGTGCTCTTGATGTCGTCGTCGAGATCGCCCGCGGTTTTCTCGGTGAGGCCCTTGATGGTGACTTCGTTCAGCACCTTGCCCGTCGTGCCGACGGCAGCAGCAGCGACTTCTTCGGCGCGCTGCCGATCGGTCGGCTGATCGACCCGGCCACGAAGGTGCGCGACGCGGGCGCCGCCGTCCCAGTCGACGCTCACTTCGTTCAGGTTGGCCTGCTTGAGCGCTTTGTTCACCTCGTCCGTCGGATTCGGACCGGGGTTGCATGCGACGAGCACGACTGCCAGACCGGCGGCGGCTGCGGGACGAGTTACGAACTTCATCGGCTCCCCTCCGCTGGAACGCCGTGCAAATTACCAGCCGACCAGCGCATCTTCGAACAGCGCGGCGAGCTCATCCGCGCCGGCCGGCCGCGGCGACAACTTCGTTACGCGGTGCTGCGGAAGCGTCCCCTCGACGAGGACCGGAATGTCTGCGGATGAGTAGCCGATCGCGCGCAAGCCGTTCGGCGTGTTCAACCGCTGCATGTACCAGGTGATGCGATCGGCGAGCACGCGGCCGGCGTCGGCCGGCCGAACCCCCGACACGTCGGCGCCGAGCGCGGCCGCCGCTTCCAGATGGCGCTGCGGGTTTGACGGCGCGGTGAACCTGAACACCGCGGGCGCATTCAGGATCACCGAAAACCCGTGCGGGACGAGCGGGTGATCGACCGCGTAGCCGGGCGTGCAGTAGGTCTTGACGTGGCCGGAAACCGGGTACGACATCCCGTGCGGCAGGTGCACGCCCGCGTTGCCAAACCCGACGCCGGCGTACGACGCCGCCAGCAGCATCTGCGCGCGCGCCTCGTCGTCGGCCGGATCTTCGACTGCGCGGACGAGATACTGCGTCACCATGCGAAGCGCCTGCAGCGACCAGATGTCGCTGATCGGATTCGATCCTTGATAGGCCGGCCGCATCGCCGGGCGCTCCGGCAGCGGGCGATCGCTGAAGGGCATCGCCGTGTACGACTCGATCGCGTGGCTGAGGATGTCGAGGCCGGTCGACGCAGCGACAGCCGGCGGCATCGTTCGCGTGTTCTCCGGATCGAGATAGCCGAGCGTCGGCTTCAGCCGGCGGCTGGCGATACCGGTCTTCGCATGCAGCGCCTTGTAGTCGAAGATGCTGACGCCAGTCGTCTCGCTGCCGGTGCCAGCCGTGGTTGGAATCGCCATCAGCGGTTTCAGCGGCCCCGGCACGGGCAGGCCTTTGCCGATCGGCGGATTCACATAATCCAGGAAGTCGGCTGGCGGATACGTCGTGTAGAGGTTCGCTGCCTTCGCAGTGTCGATGGTCGAGCCGCCGCCCACCGCGACGATGGCATCGATCGCGTGAGCGCCGGCAAAAGCGATCGCATCGTGAAACGATTCGTCGGTCGGCTCGACGCGAACGCGATCGTAAAGAACGTATGCGACGCCGCTGCGGTCAAGTGAATCGACGACGGTGGCCAGCGGCGGCAGTCTCGCGATGGTCGGGTCGGTCACTACCAGCGCGAGCGTAGTTCCGAGTTCCTTCAGGTCCATGCCGACTTCGCGGGTGACGCCCACCCCGAAACGGACAGCCGAGGCAGCCATCTCAAACGCGAAATCTTTTTTCATCGCGAGGAGTCTAATCTACTGATCGCGGAGGCCGCATGACGCTTGTGCTTGGACTGGTCGTCGCCGTCACCCTGGCCCAGACTCCCCAACCTACCCAGACTCCTCAGACTCCCCCGCCGCAGCCAGCCGCACCGACGGCGCACCTCGCCGGCCGCGTGACGGTGGAAGGCACCAACGCACCGCTGGCCGATGCGCGCGTCTTCGTCATGCCCATGTTTGCCCGCGGCACACCGCCGCCGCGGCCAATGATGCCTATGGGACCGCCGCCGGAGGCAATCACCGATCAGGACGGTCGGTTCGCGTTCCCACGATTGCGGCCTGGCGAGTACCGAATCGACGTGCAGAGGACGGGCTATGCACCGCTCGAAGGCGATGGCGGCCGGGGCCGGACCATCCAGGTGGCCGAGGGACAGTCGGCCGAAGTTCAACTGCAGCTGCAGAAAGGCGCCGTGATTTCCGGACGCATCCTGTCGCCGTCCGGCGAGCCGCAGACCGACGTCCGCGTGATGGCGTTGCGGCGGATCCAGGGCCCGCAAACGCAACAGCGCCTGATGCCCGCGCCGATGCAGGGCTCGCAGCAGACGAACGATCTCGGCGAGTTCCGGCTGGCCGGCCTGGCGCCGGGCGAGTACTTCGTCTCGGCCTCGCCGCAGATGCAGTCGCGATTCGGCGGTCCCGGCGTTGCGCCGCCCGCACCCGCGGTGCCGGGTAAAACGCAGACAACGATCACGACAACGTACTATCCAGGGACCGCGGATGCCGCAGCGGCGCAGCCAATCGCGGTCGCGCGCGGCGCCGAGGTCGGTAACATCTCGTTCACGCTTCAGTCGGTGCCGGCGTTCCGCGTATCGGGCGTCGTCGTCGACGAAGACGGGAAGCCAGTCGGCGGCGCGTTCGTGAACCTGATGAACGATCCGCGCAGCGGCCAGATGTTCATGGGGCCCGGCGGGTCGGCCCGTACTAACGATGAGGGGCGATTTACCATCGCCAGCGTGGTCGCCGGGAGTTACCACGCGACAGCGTCGGTCCCGATCATCATGAACGGGGTCGCAGGCGGCGTGGCGACCTGGAGTTCCTCCGTCGGCAGCGCCAGTGGTGGCCCCATTGTGTCAGGTGGCCGCGGCGTGGTGACCGGCGGCGCCATGGTGGGCGCCGGCGGGGGCGGCGCTGGAATGAATCCGCCGACTGAGGTTGTCGTCGCTGATACCGACGTCACCGGCGTGCGGATCGTCGCGCGGAAGCCGCAATAAGAATTGCTGATTGCTGAAGGCTGATGGCTGATTTATTGAACATTGATCATTAACCAATAAATCAGCAATCAGCAATCAGCCTTCAGCAATCTTCTCCCCCGTGATCAACCGCACCCGGCGCTGGAACGAAAAGTACGCCCACGCCCACTCGGTCATGACCACGAACCGGTTGCGGAAGCCGATCAGCCAGAAGATGTGCAGGAAGATCCAGAACAGCCAGGCGAAGAACCCGGAAATCTTCAGGCCGAAGATATCGCCGACGGCGGAACCGCGGCCGATCGTCGCCATGATCCCGTAGTCCTTGTAGCGGAACGGCTGCAGCGGCTGCCCGGCGATCGCACGAAGAATGTTTTTCGCCGCGTGCGTGCCCTGCTGCATCGCGACCTGCGCCACGCCCGGAAGCGGCCGGCCGTCCTGCACGAACCAGCACAGATCGCCGACCATGAAGATGTTCGGGTACTGCGCGAGCGCGAGCGTCGGCTCCGGCGTCACGCGCCCAACGCGATCGAGCGGCACACCCAGTGATTTCGCGATCGGGGACGCCGCGACGCCGGCGCCCCACAAAACGGTTTCCGCATCGATCCGTTCGGATGCGTCGCCATGCTTGAACGTGACGCCCCGATCGTCGATCCCAGTAACGATTGAGCCGGTTCGCACTTCGACGCCGAGACGCTCGAGCGACTTGCGGGCCGCGTCGCGCAGCGGATCGGGAAACGTGCCGAGCAGGTGCGGGCCGCCTTCGATGAGCACGATGCGCGCCGATTCCGGGCGGATGCGGCGGAAGTCCTGCACGAGCGACTGGCGCGCGATCTCGGCGAGCGCGCCGGCGAGTTCCACGCCGGTCGGTCCGCCGCCGACGATGACGAACGTGAGCAGGCGGCGCTGCCGCTCGGGATCGGTTTCGCGCTCGGCCGCCTCGAAGGCGAGCAGCATCCGCCGCCGCATCTCGAGCGCATCGTCGAGCGTCTTCAGGCCGGGGGCGCGCGGCTCCCACTCGGGGTGTCCGAAGTAGGCATGCGCAGCGCCGGGCGCGAGGACGACGTAGTCGTACGGGATCGGATCGCCGTTTGTCAGGAGAACAAGGCGTCCAGCCGGATTGATCGCGCTCACATTGGCGAGCAAGACCTCGACATTGCGCTGCTTGCGGAGAATCCAGCGAATCGGCGAGGCGATGTCGCCGGGCGACAGCGACGCGGTCGCAACCTGGTAGAGGAGCGGCTGAAACAGATGGTAGTTGTGGCGGTCGAGGAGCGTGACCTGGACATCGGCGCCGTTGAGCGCTCGCGCCGCGTTCAATCCGCCGAAGCCGCCGCCGACGATCACAACGCGCGTTCGGCGTTCGGCGTTCGGCGTTCGGGGTTCTCGTTCCTGCGTTCTATGGTTCTGGGTTCCCGGTTCTTGGGTCTGGGTTCTGGGTTCTCGGTTCTCGGTCATCGCGGCAGTTAAAAAACAAGCCGAACTCTGCGTCCCTGCGCGCTCTGCGGTTAGGCGTCGTTTCGCAGCGGCGGCTGATGTTATCGTAATTGTCTATGGCACATGAGCCTGGCAAATTTGATGCGCCGGCGCGCGAGCCGATCCTGGGCGGGCCGGCGTCGGTAGTGGAGACCGCGTGTCCGCTCGATTGTCCCGATGCCTGCAGTCTGGCGGTCACCGTCCAGCACGGCAAAGTGATCACGATCGACGGGTCGCGCAAGAATCCGGTCACCGACGGATATATCTGCGCGAAGGTCCGCAAATTCGGTGAGCGCGTCTACGGGCCCGACCGGTTGCTCTACCCGGCGGTGCGCAGAGGGCGCAAAGGGCTCGGCCAGTTCGAGCGTGTGTCCTGGGACGAAGCGCTCGAGCGGATCGTGGCGCGGTTCCAATCGGCAAAAGCAAAATACGGAGCGGCGTCGATCCTGCCGTACTCGTACGGCGGGTCGAACGGTCTGCTGACGCAAGACAACCTCGACGCGCAGCTCTGGCGGCGATTCGGCACGTCGCGGCTCGCGCGCACCGTGTGCGCCGCCCCGACCGGCGCGGCGAACATGGCGCTGTACGGCAAGATGCCGTCGATCACCTATCAGGACTACCCCGAAGCGAAACTGATCATTCTGTGGGGCGTGAACCCGTCGGCGTCGGGCATTCATCTCGTCCCCTACGTGCGCGAGGCGCAGAAGCGCGGCGCGAAGCTCGTCGTCATCGATCCGCGAACGACGGCGCTGGCGCGATCGGCCGATGTGCATCTCGCGGTGAAGCCGGGCACTGACGTCGCGGTAGCGCTTGCGATTCACCGTCACCTGTTCGACAGCGGCAGCGCCGACGCCGCGTTCATCGACGCGCACACGCGCGGCGCCGACCAACTGCGCGGGCGCGCGGAGCAGTGGACCTTCGCGCGGGCGGCGCAGACGGCCGGCGTCGATGCGGCATTGCTCGAGCGCGTCGCGCGGCTTTATGCCGAGAGCTCGCCGGCGCTCATCCGCTGCGGCTGGGGCCTCGAACGCAACCGCAATGGCGGCAACGCGGCGATGGCGGTGCTCGCGCTGCCGGCGGTCGGCGGCAAGTTCGGCGTTCGCGGCGGCGGCTATTCGATGAGCAATTCGGCGTCGTGGCCCATCGACCGCACCTGGATCGGCACCGCCGAACCAGACACGCGCCTCGTCAACATGAATCATCTCGGGCGCGCGCTGACCGAGTACGACGACCCGCCCGTCGACGTGCTGTTCGTCTACAACTGCAATCCTGCCGCGACGGTGCCCGATCAGCACCGCGTGCTGCGCGGGCTCGAGCGCGAGGACCTGTTCACGGTCGTCTTCGAGCAGGTCATGACCGACACGGCGCTTTACGCCGATGTCGTGTTGCCGGCGACCACGTTCCTCGAAGGCTACGACTTCGCCAAGGCCTACGGGCCGATCAATCTCGATCTTGGACGGCCGGTCGTGGACGCAGTCGGCGAAGCGCGATCGAATGCCGACGTGTTCGGCGAGCTGTGCGTACGGCTCCGACTGCTCGAAGACAGCGAACCATCGGGCGAGCTCGACCTGATGCTGCACGTCCTCGACAAGCTGCCCGAATCGATCGGCAGCGACCTTCGCGCCGGCACCTTGCCGAGGCCGTCGTTCGGGATCGCGCCCGTGCAGTTCGTGGACGTGTTGCCCAACACGCCCGACCGTAAAGTCGATCTGTTCCCGGCGGCGCTCGAGCAATCGACGCCCGCTGGCCTCTACCAGTTCCAGGCCGATCCGGCCACCGAACGCTATCCGCTCGCGCTGATTTCACCAGCAAGCGAGCGCACGATCAGCTCCACCCTCGGCGAGCTGCCGCGGCCCGACGTCAAGCTGCTGATGCATCCCGACGATGCGAACGCACGAGGGCTGGCGGAGAGCGACCTGGTGCGCGTCTTCAACGAGCTTGGCGAGGTGCACTGCACGCTGACGGTCGCGCCGTCGATCCGCCCCGGCACCGTGAGCCTGCCCAAAGGCATCTGGCGGCGCAGCACGCGCAATAACACCACAGGGACTGCACTTGTCCCCGACTCGCTCACCGATCTCGGCGGAGGCGCCTGTTTCAACGACGCGCGCGTGCAGGTGGCGTCGCTCGCTGTCGCCTGATAATTAAGAATTAGGAATTTTAGTAGCTGAAGAAGAAGAGCAAATCGGCTCCTGAGCCCTGCTGGCGCTGGAACAGGTTGGCCTGGGTGGTCGAGCCCTGCAGGACGTTGGTGCGCAGGCGCAGCCACTTGGTCAGCTCGTACTCGAGGATCACGTTGGTCTGGTTGACTTCGCCGACGCCCTGCTGCACTTTCACGTAGAGGTTCTCACCGACCTGCTGGCCAACTGTCACCTCCGGGCCGCCGCCGTTCTCCGGCGCGAGGTTGATCTCGAACTCGTCGAGGTTCAGCGCGTTGCCGATCGATTTGGCGAACTGGCCGGCGACGGCGCCGGCGGCCATTGACTGCGCCCGCTGCACCAACGTGATCTGCTGGCCTTCACCAACCGAGTTCAACGGCTGATTGAAGACGATCAGCGAGAGGATGTCGGCCTGCTCGAGCGGCGGCGTGCTGCTCAGCACGATGTCCGGCTTCTTGAGCGTGCCGCGGACGTTGACGTTGGCGGTGACCGCCTGGATCACCCGCTGCGTGCGGATGTCGAGCTCCGGATCGATGTCGTCGAGCCCTTCGAACCGCACCGTCCCGTCGCGAAGAATGTCGAAGCGGCGGCCCTGGAAATCGTAGTGGCCGCGGACCGTGTTCACCGTGCCGTAGATTCGCACCTGATCCCACGGCGACTTGCTGACATAGACGTCGCCGCCGAGAGTGACGAGCAGCGCGCCGAGGCCGATTGGCGCGCCGGGCGCCTTCAGATCGTCGGCTTTCACCACGAAGTCGTTTGGCACGGTGACGCGCAGATCCACCTGCAGCGCCTCGAATGCGCTCGATTTGGGCGCCGCGTTCGCATCCGTCTGGTATTCGGTCGCCTCGGTCGCATACGCCGGGTCTTCCACCTGCGCCATGATCCGGTCGAGATCGACCCGGCCGGTGGTCAGGCCGAACTCACCTTCGACCCGGGGCGCGTTCAGCTCGCCGGTCAGCCGCATGTCGCTGCGGACCCGGACGTTGCCCAACTTGTTGTCGAGGATCTTGAAGTCGTCGGCGGTGAGCGACACCGACACACCGCCCACCTGCAGCTCGCGCATCGCGAGATCGCCGCTGATCGTCAACGGGCTCTTGTGATTGTCGAGCACGGCGATCTTGTCGACATGCACGCGGTCCGGCCGGATCTCGATGCGGCCATCCAGATTTGTGTAGCTGACGCCGGTTGGTTCGACATTGAACGCCCCGTTGCTGATCGTGATGTCGCCCTTCGGCTGCGGGTCGTAGGCGGTGCCGCCGACATCGAGCTTTGCCTGCAGCGTGCCGGTCACCTTGGTCAGCGCGGTGGTGAACCCCTGCACGAGCCCGAGATCGATCGGCGTGCTGTCGATGTGGAAATCGATTCGGTCGCCGTTGCCGGCAGCGGCGTTCCCGGCCGCCGCCTTGGCGCCACCGAACAGCGCCATCGGCAAATAGCCTTTCGCGTTCAAATAGGTGGTCGGGTTCTGCTGCAGCCTGGCGTCGACGTCGAGGCCGGCGCCGGCGTAGTTCACGCGGCCGCCGAGGCTGTCGTACTTGAACTGGCGGAATGCGCCCTGTGTGACCTGGAACTCCGCCTTCACGTCGGGCGCGTCTTTCGTGCCGGCGATCGTGCTGGTCGCGTTCACCCGTCCACCGAGCTGCGGCGGCCGCAAGAGCAGCGCGTCGACAGTGGCGAGATTGAGGTTCGTCACCGTCACCTTCAGCGCATCGCCCGGGCGGCCGAACGTCCCGTCGGCGGCAATCTTCTGGTCGCCGCTGACGAGGCCGAGATTCTCCACCTTCACTGCGTCGCCGGCGTAGTTGATCGTCGCCTCTCGGCCCGACTCGAGCTGCCACGTCTGCCCCGCCGTCGTCAGCCCGAGGTCGGTCAGGTGCACTTCCTGGTGATCGGGATGCAGCAGGAGAGCGCCGCCGACTCCGAGCGAGCGCTGCGGCTGCTTGGCGGTGAGCGCGAACTCGAGCTGGTTGTGCTCGTACGTGGTGCTCGCCGCGAGCTCGTTGATGTTCTGTCCGCCAACCGTCACGAAGGTCGCATTGGTGTCGGCGTTGACGATCGCGGTGGCGGCGTCGAGATCGCGAACCGTCGCGTTGAAGTCGCTCGAGATCGTCAGCGCGCCGTTGTCGCCGTACTTGAGGCCGTTGCCGGTCAGGTTGCCGGTCGCGTTCAGCTCGCCGCGGTTCCCGGTCATCGTCGCATCGACCTTCGCGATGCCGGTCAGCGGCTGGTTCACCAGCTTGCCGATCGTCTCGAGGCTGGGCGAGTCGGCGTGCAGCGTGAGATTCGACTGGCCGGTGTCGTTCAGGGCGATCGTGCCGTTCGCCTTCACGTTGACGTCGCGGCCGACGACTTCCAGCGTGCGGATCTCGCCGGTGGAATTGTGATAGGTGCCGTCGACGTTCGCGCTGGTGAGCTCGAGGCCGCCGATGGTCGAGGGATCGAGCGTCACCTTTGCGTCGGCCTCGACGCTGTCTGGCGTGACCCCGGTCGACACGTTCGCCACCGTCGCGTCGACGTTCAGCGTCCCGCCAAGCTTCCCTGCCAGCTCCTTTTTCGCACTCGCCACCGCCGGATCGACATCGGCGAAGCGCCCGTTCGCTTTCACGTGCGCGGTGTCGCTGGCCAGCGTCGCGTCAAAATCGAGCTGCGGGATCGTCCCGCCCATCAGCGTCGTATCGGTGAACGATCCGCGCGCGGTCAGGTTCATCTCCTTCGGCGTCGTGCCGTTGCCGTTGGCGACGAGGTGCGCGTTGATCGTGCTCTTGTACTTGTCGTCAGCGAGCGCCGGCACGTTGAACTCGCGACCGACGCGCTGCAGGTCGAGATTCTGGACAGTTGCGTCAGCGGAGTAGCCGATCGCCTTCCCGTTCATCGTGAACCCGGCAGTGCTGCCGCCGGCAATCGTCGCGCCGGCCAGCGTCGAGGGCAGGAACTTCACGTCGCCGGTGATGTTCTGCGTCGGGTTCTTACCGGTGGTCACCGACCCGGCGACGTGGTAATCGCCGCTGACGTTGGTGTCGGCTGCGGGAATCTTCAAGTCGCGCGGCAGGTTGCGTAGATCGACGTGCCGCAATTGTCCGCTGACGTCGAAGGGGATCGTCTGCGCCGTCGCGTTCTTGTCGGCGAAATCCGGCAGCGTCGCCTTGCCGACCGCCGTCGCGCTCGCACCGTAGGCGCTCGCCTTCGCCGAGAACTGAGCCCGGCGGCCGTCGATCTGCGCCTTCGCGTTGAGCGGACCGACGGTGTACCCGGCGGCGACGACGCGCGGTGAGTCGAGCGCGAGGTTGCCGTGCAGGGTGTCCAGCTTCTGGAACGACTCGGCGCGGACGTCGACGTGCGCGTTGCCGGTGATATCGCTCTTCTGCTTCGGGTCGTTGAGAATCGCCGACAGGTCGAGGTGCCGCACCGTCAGATCGCCGCGCACTGCCTGCACCGGCTCGAGAATGTCGGCGACGATTTTGCCGACGGCGTCGCCTGCCGACGAGCGGACGTTCATGTCGACACCAAGCTGGTCGAGCGGCCCATTCAGCTTGATCTCGAACGCGGGCTGCAGCTTCACGCCAGCGAGCGCGGGCACGAGCCGCGCGATCTCCGGAATCGACAGCTTGTCGCTGGTGATCTGCAGGTTCAGGTTGGGCGTCGTCAGGTAGTTCTGGACCGCGCCATCAACCGACAGCGACGTCTCCGAGGTGCGCAGCGCCAGCTTGTCGATGTTCACCGCATCGTCGTGGACCGAGACGCCGCCGGAGAGCGCGTTGAGCGCGATCGACGGTTCGGTGCCGCGGAACGAGACGTGGGTGATCTCGATCGAGTAGCGCACCGGCTCGTACTTGAACGACAGCTTCGCGTCGAGGTGCTCGAACTTCTTCGGGACGGCGACGCCGCTGGTGCCCACCGGCGAATCGATCGAGACTTCGCCGTCGGCGATCTCGATCGCGTCGATGGCGATCGGCTTCGCCGGCCCGCTGCGGTCCGCTTCGGTTTCCTGCTTTTTGACCAGCCGGCTCAGCTCCCACGTGTCGCCGTCGCGCCGCAGGTAGATCACCGGTTTGTCGAGGCGGATCTCGTCGACCGACAGCCCCTTGGTGATCAACGCGAAGACGTTGTACTTCAGGCCGAGATCCTGGACGGCGACCACCTGGCTGCCGTCCATCGAGACGCCGATGTTCTCCATCTCGACGCCGAAGAACAGGTTGCCGCCAAGGCGCTCGATCGACAGCGTGCCGTTCAGATACTGGTTCGCCTGCGCGATGATGAACCCGCGCAGCCAGTTCTTGAACCACGCCGTCTGTGACACGATCACCGCCGCGGCGGCCGCGCCGACGACCAGCGTGAGCACGAGAATCAGCACGTGCGTCAGACGCCTGACAATGCGCATCGTCCCTGTCCCCTAGTCCCCTGGTCGCACAAGTCCCCGTTCGCTCGCCTGAAAGGCTCGCGCTCCGTCAGCGAGCCCCCAGCCCCCAGCCCCAACACGCGGCGAAGCCGCTCAGAACGCCTGCCCGATCGAGAAGTGCATCCGCCAGCGGCGCGTCTGCGGTTCGCCGTTGACCTGCAGCCCCGGAATCGGATTCAACTGCCAGCCGACGTCGAAGCGGATCGGCCCGATCGGCGTCTGATAGCGCAGGCCGGGACCGATCGCGTAGCGCAGATCGCCGAGGTTGTAGTCGCGCGACTCGGCCCAGACGTTGCCGCCGTCGAGGAACAGCACGCCGCCGAGATTGCCGTGCAGTATGGCGCGCAGTTCGCCGCTGAACCCGAGCATCGCGTCGCCGCCGACGGGTTGTCCCGATTCGCTGAGCGGGCTGACCTCGTAGCGGCCCCAGCCGCGAATCGTGGTCGCGCCGCCGAGAAAATAGCGCTTCGAGAACGGCACGTTCGATTCCTGGTCGCCGTAGGGCTGCAGGTTGCCAATCTGCACGCGGGTGGCGAACGTGACCTTGTCGCTGATCGGCAAGTAGTGGCGGCCGTCGGCCGAGACCGCCGTGAAGCGGAACGTCCCGGGCAGCAAGCGTCCCGCCTGCTCGATGTGGAACGCGACCTGATAGCCGCGGTGCGCGTTCAGCAGGCTGTCCGCGGTCGAATGCTGGAAGTCCCACGACAGCGAATTGAGCGTCCCGTTCTGCTCGCCGGTAAGCGGATTGAGGCCGAGAGCAATCAACGACGCGTACAGTGATGGATCGGCGAGCGCGCTCTGCTCGACTGTGCTGCTGTCGTGCTCCGCCGTGACCGACACCGACCAGGACGTCTGCGCGTTCTGGCGATGGGTGACCGTCCCCTTGACGCCGGTGACGTTAGAACGGTAGGCCGGCGTGTAGGTGTACCAATCCTGCCCCTCGGCGCCGAACGAGAAGTGCGGGCGGAACAAATAGGGCTGATTGAAATCGAGCCGAATGCCGCGATCGAGCGACGACCACCGCCCGTGCACGCCGGCGCTGCGCGCGCCGCCGAAGAAGTTGAGATGGTGGTACTCCGAATCGATGCGCGCCTTTTCCTCGGTGCCGTAGCCGATGCCGAAGTTCACGCGCTGGTGATTGCCTTCGGCGACGGTGACGCGCATCGGAATCAGATCGAGCTGCTGTTCGGGCGGCGGGGGCTGACTCTGATTCGGTCCGCTCGCCTGGCCGTCCTGCGGTGCCGGCTGCGCCTGCGCGGGCTGCTCGGTGTTGAGCGGTTCGACGTTGGCGAACTGGAACAGCTCCATGCTGTAGAGACGCCGCTGCGAATCCTGCACGATGCTGCGCCGGTAGAGATCGCCGGGTTTGAAGGTCAGCTGCCGCTCGATGACGCGATTGCTGACCGTCTTGTTGCCCTGGATCTGCACCGGCCCGAAGTGCGCGAGCTTGCCCGGTTCGGCCGAGTAGGTGAGCGTGGCCTCCTTGCTCGAGGCGTTGTCCTCGCGCGTCGACACCTTCGCGTACGGAAAGCCGTGGTCCTTGAGTTCGTTCTGCGCCATCTCGTGCGTGGAGACGACGAGCTGGCGATCGCGCGGCTGCCCCACCTTGAGCGGAATTTGCTTCTTGAGCTGCGCGAAGTGGTCCGGCGGGATCACGTCGAAGCCCTCGAAGTTGATCGCCGCCACGGTAATCGGATCGCCTTCGGCGATGTTCAACGTGACGTCGACCGAATCCTGCTTGTCGTTCAGCTTGACGTCGAAGCCGGTGACGCGCGCGTCGGGATAGCCGCGGTCGGCGTAGAACGCCTGGATACGCTTCAGATCGGCATCGAAGCGCGAGCGATCGAAATACTTTTTTTTGCTGAAGGGAATCCAGGAACTCGATTTTGTGGCGAGCGCGTCTTTCAAACGGCCGACATCTACCGCCTTCACGCCGTTGAACTTGAGGCTGTGGACCTTGATCGTCCCTTCTTCTTTACATGCAGCCGCGGAAATCGCGAGAAAACCTAGCGCGACGACAGCGAAGACACGCATACCTGCCCTTGGCAGAACCATAACGCATGCCAGTGGATGGGGCAGGCAGGTCGGGCGGGTCTGGCGGGTCTGGCGGGTCGGACGGCTTGTTAATCCTAACCTGTGTGACCCGCCTAGCCTATTCGCGTGTCACCGTCGGTTTTGCGGCGGTCACGGCGAGCATGATACCGAGACCGAAGACGATGAGCATTCCGATCGCGAGCCAGGTGCCGCTGACGCGCGCGAGCACGCCCGCCTGCCACAGCGCGAGCACTGCGCCGACGACCAGCACGAAGTAGCCAATCAGGTACAGATGGATAAACCGCATGGTGTCACCGTGGGGACTGGGGGACTAGGGGACTGAAGAAACAGGGACTGGCGGCATGCGGATGAAGGATCACTCGTAGTCCCCCAGTCCCCATGTCCCCCAGTCCCCTCACGGTCACTGACGCAGATTCACGACCAACGCCGCGCGGCGATTGAGACGACGCGTCTCCTCGCGGCTGTTGTCGTACTTCGGACGCTCTTCGCCGTAGCTGACCGTCCGCAGCCGATCGGCGCTGACGCCGCGGCTCACCAGGTAATCGCGCACCGCATTGGCGCGACGATCGCCGAGCGCGAGGTTGTATTCGGCCGTGCCGATGTTGCAGGTGTGGCCTTCGATCTCGACGCGCAGCGTGTTGTTTTCACGCATCGCCGTCACCGCTTCGTCGAGCACGCGCGTTGCTTCCGGCCGCAGCGAGTAGCGGTCGAAGTCGAAGTAGACGTCCTCGAACGTGTAGGTGCGCACCGGCGGACGCGTGACGCGGATGTTCACCGTGTCCGACGCCGTCTTGTTGTCGCTCGGGCACGTCACGGTGACGGTCACCGGCACGCTGCCATCCTGCTGACCGGCGGTCCACAGCGTCGACCGCTCTGCCGGCTGCGCGAGCGAACCGCTCGGCGCCGACCAGCGATACGTGACCGCGCAGCTGATCGAGTCCTGCACCGTCGCGGTGACGGTAGAACTCTTGCCCACTTCCACTTCGCACGGATCGCACTGCGCGCGCACCGTCAGATTGTGTTCAGGCGCGGGCGGCGGTGGTGCGGGGGCCGGCGGTGGCGGCGGCGGCGGCGGCACGTACGTGCGGACGCCCGGGTGGTACCCGATGCGAACCTGCCAGTCCCAGTAGTCGGCGGTGGGATCGGCGTCGGTGAACGCCGGATTGCGCTGCTGGTGCGGCAGGTTCCAGCTCAGGCCAACGCCGCCGAAGAATCCGTTCTTTCCCTGCGCGGTGATGGCCAGCGTGGTGCGTGTGAGGTTCTCGGTGTTCGACACCAGCGGCGGGAAGGTCAGGTCGGTGCCGCGGATTTCCGTGGCGCTGAGCATCGTCGTCGTGTCGCTGGACGGCGCGAAGCCGTTCAACTCCGCGGTGCCGCGAATGAAGTTGCGCGACGGGAAGCCGGCGCCGACGCCCCATCGAAATGCGCCGGTCGCCGTTTCGAAGCCGTCCGGCTTGCCGCGCCACTCATATCCCGCGAACCCGGTGACCTCGACCAGCTTCGCCGCTTCCTTGCTGACGATGCCATCGAACGCGAAGTCGGTTTTGCCAGTCGACGTGCCGACGTCGTCCTTGCCGGTCGGCAGCTTGACGATGCCGCGGACCGCGAGGGCTACCGGTTTCTGCTGGAACTCCGACAGCAGGTTGACTTTTCCACCGACGTAGAAGTCTCCGAGGTTGTCGCCGGTCCAGTGCTGATTGACGCGCGGGTAGCGGTCGATGACTCCGCCGAAAGTTGGGTCGGCGACAAACAGCGGGTAGATGTCGCGATCGATGCGCGTGTCGAAGAGGAACGATCCGAAGATCTCCGCGCGATTCTTGATCCCGATCGCGAACGTGCCGGCAAAGTCGCCGACGTTGGTGTAACCCTGGATGAAATTGGTGCCGCGGCGATACCCGCTAACGGACCACTTGCCGCCGGGAAGAACTTCGGCGGTCGGCGCAAACCACAGCCCAGTGTCGCCGAAGAAGGTCGTCGTCGCCGGTCGAGTCTCCTCGGGTGTCGCCGTCGACGAGGACGGTGGTTGGCTGCCTTGCGTATTCTGTCCCGCGGATGTCCCTGAAGACCCGGACTGTGCGCTCGCGCTCGCCGCGAGGGCGAGCAGCCACACAAAGGCCACGGCCACGCGTCTTGCCATTAGTCGCCTCCAAAGCGTCTACTCGGTCGAGTCGGTCACTCCGCACGGGTCACTGCACTCTCAGTGCCGGGTGCGGGGGCCGTTGTCGGTTCCGCCGGAACGATGAGACGCCCGCGTCCACCGCGGCTGACCTGACCACCCTTACGTCCCGCGTTTCGCGCCTCGTCGGCGGTCCATTCGTGCGCCGTCCCCTTCTCATGCGCCGCTCGGCCGCCCTTGCTGGCGATCTCGCGCTGCTTCTCCGGGGACATCGACGCGAAGCCTCGACGTTCCTTACGCTCTCCAGTATTCACCACTCAGCCCTCCGTTGTCTGCGTTTACGACCAAAAATGCGTGCGAACTGTGTAAGGGCCCTTCTCGCTGGGTTGCGGCGGGGGATCCTGGATGCGTGGGGGACGGGGCTCGTCGAGCGGCGTTTCCGGCGCTTCGTCAGGATCTTTGTCGCGCGGGTCGGGGGTTTCCGGGTCCGGTTGAAACTCGTACGCGCGCTGCACCTTGCTCCAGTAGACGGACATCGCACCCCAGCGATTATCAAAGTCTGTGCCTAAACGGAACAAATCGCCGTTGCGCTAAGTTGTTGATTTATCGTCGTTTGGTTAAAGGCGTGTGTTCGATTGCTAGAACCGGTTGCAGTGGTTTGCTACAGAAGGGCTGGCAACTAGTAGTGAATGACTGCAGAGCTAGTTTAGAAGCGCGGCGACGGAAGAGCGCTCAACGGAAGAGCCGGAAGTCCTCCGAAATCGCGGATTTAGCGTCGGGACCGCGGAGGCTGCCGATCGGAGAACCGCATGCGGCGATCGGAGAATGGCACCTGGCGAGACTCGACCGTGTAAACTGTGCAGTCTCGCGCGCCTGTGCGCCGCCGCGACTACTTGGTCTGCTGGGGAACGTATCCGGGCGGGAGCGCCGCGCCTTCGCCGAAGAAAAAATCTTCCATGTGCTTGGCCACGAGATCCTGCGCCTCCTTCTGCCACGGCATCAGGCGGTACTCGTTCAGGATCATCTTCATCCGCTCTTCCCAGAGCTTCCACGCATCCTTCGAGACGTTCTCGTAGATGCGCTGACCGAGCTCACCCGGCCACGGCGGCGAATCGAGACCCGGCAGCTCCTTCTGGAACTTCGCGCACATCACTTTGCGCCCGCTCTTGTTGGTCGACGGGGAAGGCGGCGACGTGTGCCCGCAGGAATCAGCCATGGTGCTGATTGTAGTTGATTGACGCGCTGCTGAGCACCGGGAATTCCGGCGCGATCGTGAACTGGAGGCGCGCGTGCGCGGCCCGCAGCGCGCGCTCGACCTCGCCGGCGCTGCCGCTGCGCGCGAAGATGAATCCCAGATAGCTCGCGCCTTCAGGCAAGGGAATCAACAGTTGATCCGGCTTCGCGGTGATCCGCACATCGTCGACACCCGGAACCGCGCGAGCTGCGTCGACCCCCTCGACGCCGCGATAAATGCCGCGGCGGGCGATCGGAATCATCATCACGCCTGACGAGTCGCTCTCTCTGCGCCACCCGCGCACGTCTTCGCCCAGCGCGTGACGCAAAAGAAGCGCCTCGAAAGCATTCGAACTCTGCGACGTGCGACTGACTTGCGGCGCACTGCCGACTTGCGACGTGCGACTGACTTGCGACTCGCGACTTGCGACTTGCGACTGCGCGAAGCGCATCGCGCGAGCGCACAATCCGCCGATCGGGCGCGGGGCGACTTCGAGGACGAAGACCCCTGCGGGGTTCACGCGGCACTCGGCGTGAATCGGACCGTGATGCAGGCCGATCGCGGCCGCGGCGCGGGCGATCGTGTCCTCGATCGCGCGCTGCTCCGCGATTGGCGCCGAGGAAGGCGTGATGTAGATCGTCTCTTCGAAGAACGGACCGTCGAGCGGATCGGGCTTGTCGAAGATCGCGACCACGCCAAGCGTGCCCTCGTGCATCAACGCTTCGACCGCGTACTCGCGTCCGGGGATGAACGCTTCGATGAGCGCCGTGTCGTGCGCGTCGTTGCGTTCGGCGCGGACCTCCGGCGACTCCATCAGCGCACGTAGCCGCTCGATCGCGGCGGCGAGTTCGCATTCGTTGTTGACGCGCATGACGCCGCGGCTGCCGGACAGGGCTACCGGCTTGACGACACAAGGAAAACTGCTGATTGCCAATTGCGGATTGCTGAAGGTCACGGGAACGAAGAAGGGTACGGCGAGACCGGCGTCGCGGAGCCGCTCGCGGGTGCGCAGTTTGTTGGTGGCGATCGCGGCGGCCTCCGGTGGGTGCCAGGGCAGACCGAGCGTCTGCGCGACGCGCGCGGCGATCACCGTCGGTCGATCGCCGACGACGACGATGCCGTCGATCGGCCGAGCGGCGGCGGCGGCAACAATCGCCTTGACCGAGGCGTCTTCGTCGTAGAACCGGATCGCGACCGCGCCGTCCTGCCACGGATCGTCGATCAAATGGCAACGATCGGTCGCGAACACAAGTTCCACGCCCAGTGCCTCGGCGGCATCGCCGAACGCCCGCGTCTGGTATCCGGTGGTGGTCGCTAGTACAAGGACTCGCCTGCTCATTGCGCTCGTAGTGACTGTCGGGGCTAGGGGCTTGCCGGCCGCTCGGCTAAAGCCTTCGCGCTGCACGGTCAGCAAGCCGCCAGCCTCCAGCCCCGACAGCGTCAGATCAGAGCAACCTGCTCTGTGTTGGGCTCCGCTCAACAGTACCAGGGTTCGTTCAGATACGGGACGGTGGCACGATCGCGTGCGGGCCTCGTCGAGCGGACACGGCCGGCGCGGTCGTGCGCGATGGTGCTGACGGCGTCGAACACGGCGCGGCGATCGGCGGTCAGTCGCGTGCCGACGATCGTTGCAACCTCCTCCTGCAACGCGTCGACGCGCGGATCCGGATGCGCCCAGCGGTAGGTCAAGCTCGCCGGATCGAACGCGGCGAGATGCGCGCGCATCTCCGGCATCGTGATCAACCGCGAGCCTTCCGGCACGAGCAGGCGGATCGCGAGCTGAATGGGCGCCACGTGATCGACGAGCTCGAGCGATTCGATCGTATCGAGCAGATCGCAGTATGACGCGAGCGTCAGCCACGGGTGAAAGGCGACGAAGGTCGGCATCAGCGTGACGCCGGCGTCCCGGCAGAGCGCCACCGCCGCCACGAAATCGTCGCGGGTGTGTCCCTTGTCGAGGATCGTCAGGACGCGATCGTCAACCGACTCGACCGCGCTCGTCACGAACGCGCAGCCGGTTGCGGCAAGCTCCGGCACCAGGCCGCGACGGCTCAGCAGATGCTCGATTTTGATCGTGACGTCGTAGCTCACCGCCGGATGCGCCGCGTGCAATGCGTGGACGATGCGCAGCGCGTGCGTCGGACCATTGAAGAAGTCGGGATCGCCGAACGTGATGTGCGTGGCGCCGGCGGCGACCTGCGCAGCGACGTCGGCGAGCACCACCTCCGGCGGCACGATCCGGAACTGCCCCTCGTAAACCGGTACGACCGGGCAGTGACGGCACAGATGACGGCAGCCGCGGCTCGCTTCGGTGTAGCCGACGGTCCGCCGCGTGCCGTCGGGCATCTGCAGCGTCGCGTACTTCGTCAGCGGTGGCAGCGTCGATCGGTCCGGGACGAGAAAATGAATGCGCGGCACCGTTTCTCGTAGGGCCGCCCTTTCGGGGCGGCCGGGGGCAGGCTGAAACCCTGCCCTTACGTTGGAAAGCGCTCGCGGTTGTCCGGCCCACGACGCGAGCGCCTCCTCGAACTCCCCACCGAACACGGCATCGACGCCAAGCGATCGCAGCCATTGTTCGTTCAGCGGCGCGTAGAGCCCGAACGCCGCGATGCGCGCCTCCGGGTTCGCGCGCCGCGCGGCGGCGATCACCGGGCCGGCGAGGCGCGTCGCGGTGTGCATCGGCAGGTGGAACGCTACCAGGTCGACGCCGCCGAACCGACTCGCCGTCAGCCTCTCTTTGGCGGCATCGATCGCCCGCACGTCCCAGCCGTCGGCGCGGAGCCATGCCGCTGCCGACGCGACGCCGAACGGCTGTCGCCCCATCTCGTACGTGCTGATCAGCAGCGCGCTGCTCATCGTCCCTGTAAACATTGTATTCTTCGAACCATCATGGCTGTTGCCGCCGCCGACGCGCGCCCGTACGACGCGAGTTTCTTCGGACATCCGCGCGGCTTATCGACGCTCTTTTTCCTCGAGATGTGGGAGCGCTTCAGCTATTACGGGATGCGCGCGCTGCTCATCCTCTTCATGACTGCGCCGGTCGCCGCTGGCGGCCTCGGCTTCGACACGGCGGTCGCAGGCGCGGTGTACGGGCTGTACACGTCGATGGTCTACATGACCACGCTGCCCGGCGGGTGGATTGCCGATCGGCTCATCGGCCAGCGCCGCGCGGTGTTGTACGGCGGCATCATCATCGCCGCGGGGCATTTCAGCATGGCGGTGCAGTCGCTGACGACGTTCTACATCGGGCTGACGCTGATCGTCATCGGGACCGGGTTCGTGAAAGGCAACGCCGCGGTGATCGTCGGGGGACTCTACGGCGAGAATGACCCGCGGCGCGATGCGGGCTTCTCGATCTACTACATGGGCATCAACCTCGGCGCGTTCATCGCGCCGCTGGTGTGCGGGTATCTCGGGCAGCGAGTCAACTGGCACATCGGCTTCGCGACGGCCGGCGTCGGTATGGTGCTCGGCATCGTGCAGTACGTGCTCGGCGGACGAACACTCGGCGACGCGGGCCTTCGGCCGGCGCCGGCCGCCTCCGCCGCCGACGCCGCCCGGCTGCGATCGCGCGCGCAGCTGGCGGGTGGCATCCTGCTCGTGGTCGTCGTGGCACTCGCCATCGGGATGTACACGGGCAGTGTGCCGGTCACAGCCAAGCAGATCGCCGACGCGGCCGGTTATGCGCTCGTCCTCATCACGATTCTCTTTTTCGGCTGGCTGTTCTTCGGCGCAGATTGGACGCCGGTCGAGCGCAAACGCCTGTACGCAATCGGAGTACTGTTTGTCGCCGCGACGATCTTCTGGTCGGAGTTCGAACAGGCCGGGTCCACTCTCAACCTGTTTGCCGATCGCGCCACGCACACGGCGGTGTTCGGCTGGGAATTCCCGAGCAGCTACTTTCAGTCGCTGCAGCCGCTCTTCATCATCACGTTCGCGCCGGTGTTCGCGTGGGTGTGGATGCGCCTCGGACGCCGCGAGCCGTCGAGCCCGGCGAAGTTTGGCCTCGGCCTCCTGTTTGTCGGCGCTGGCTACGCGGTGCTTGTCGTCGGCGCGTCGCTCGCGCAGAGCGGCGTCAAGGTGGCGCCATGGTGGCTCGTCGTCACCTACCTGCTGCACACGTGGGGCGAACTGTCGCTCAGCCCCGTCGGCTTGAGCGCCACCACCAAGCTCGCGCCGGCGCGCGTCGTCGGGCTGATGATGGGCGTGTTCTACCTGGCGATCTCGGTCGGCAACTTCGTCGGCGGACGCTTGTCGTCGCTCTACGGATCGATGCCGCTGCCGCAGTTGTTCGGCGCGATCGCCGCCGTCGGCATCGGCGCCGGCCTGGTCATGTTCGCGCTGACGCCGCCGATCAAACGGCTGATGGGTGGAGTTAACTAGCTGCCGGTCGTAGCGCAGGCCTTCAGGCCTGCCCACGGCGGCGGTTGGCAGCGCTGAAGGGCTGCGCTACGTGACGGATCGCGGTCACCTATGGCACTTGAAGAATACAAGCGCAAACGGAACTTTCAGAAGACGCCCGAACCCGAGGGCAAGGTCGCGCCCAAGCGCGAGGAACGGTTCTTCTGCGTGCAGAAGCATCTGGCCAGCCATCTGCACTACGACTTCCGGCTCGAGCACAACGGCGTGCTGCTCTCGTGGGCGGTGCC
>Ga0075425_100000576_pt1 | contig 34537 bp, 32 predicted proteins | sample SoiMethybrSBSTD4_FD_75300 | JGI IMG/M metagenome (GOLD analysis project Ga0075425, IMG submission 75300) | Bulk soil microbial communities from a Populus tree surrounding site in Tennessee, USA - Soil MetaG P. TD hybrid SBSTD4 | ecosystem: Environmental > Terrestrial > Soil > Tree plantation... | reverse complement strand
CGCTCGTCGATCAGGGCGACTTCACGCTCAAGCGTCTCGGCTTCCCGCCGCTCGCGCCGAAGGGAAGCGATCCGTACGCGGAGTGGGCGATCTCGGTCTCGGTCGACGGCCGCTATCACGACCTCGCGATCCTGTTCAACAAGCTCGGCAACTTCTCGCGCATCGTGAACGTGGAGTCGGTCAGCATCGTCGCGCTCCCGAATCAGGAGCAGAAAACGATCTCGTCCGATTTTGTCGCCAAGACATTCGTCTACATCGAGCCCGAGGAAGACAAGGAAGCGGCGAAGGGCGGCAAGGGCAAGGGGACGGCGAAGCCGGGTGGAGCATGAGCACGAAACCGATGAAGCTCGCGTATTTCACTCTCTCGCTGCTGCTGGTCGTCGCAGCGGTTGCCACCGTTGCGCAAACGCCGGCGGCGACGGCCACCACGTCTACCACGACGACGGCAACGACCGCCACGAGCGGCACGGACGTGCAGAAAACGCTCGAGGAAATTCTCGAGGAGCCGACCACGACGGATGCGTATCGCTACGACCCGCAGGGACGCCGCGATCCGTTCCGTTCGCTGATCGGTCCGACGCCGAAGACCGACCTCAATCAGCGTCCGGCCGGAGTGGCCGGGTTCCTCATCGATGAGATCAAACTCCAGGGTGTGGTCAAGACCCCACACGGCCTTGCGGCGATGATCGCCGGGCCGGATAACAACGGTTACCTGATCCGCGTCGGGCAGAAGACTTTCGACGGTGAAGTGATTCGCATTACACAGAACTCGGTGGTGTTCCGCCAGGAAGTGAACGATCCGACTCGCATCGAGCGATACCGCGAGGTGGTCAAGGAGCTGAACCCCTCGGCTAACAAGAAATAGCCGGCGACAGCAGCTTCAGGGGATGCGTGTGGAGGGCGAGATGGTGAAGGTGGGAAGTATGAATCGATCCAGGCGAATCGTGCTGGTAGCAGGGCTGCTGCTGGTGAGCGTGAACGCTGTTCACGCGGGACTCTGGAGGCGGAAGGCGCCGAAACAGGCCGAGACGACGCAGGTCGCGGCGATGGCGCTGACGACCGTCGAAGTCGACGGATCGCGCATTCACCTCCGGACGACCGGCACTCCCGCGTACACCTCCTACAGTCCGGCCCCCGACGTGTTCGTCGTGGATCTGACCGGCACCACCCGCGACGCCGCACTCGTCATTCCGGCCACGCTCCCTCCGGCCGTTGCCTCCATCGCCGCCGACGACGTCGTGGAGATGGGCAACCGCCTCACGCGCATCACCGTTCGCTTCAATCATCCGCTCACGCCCGAGGCGACTGCGGAAGAGAAGGCCGTGACCATCACGGTCCCGGCCACCGCCGTCGCGATTCAGGATGCGCTGCCGGCGGTTCAGCCGATCGCGCAGCCTCTCGCCGCGCCGGTCGTCAGCGAGCCGATCGTCGCCGAGCCGAAAGTGGAAGTCGTCAGCGATCTGTCGAATGAGCCGGTCGCGAAGCCGGCCAGTGGTTCGCTGCGCGCCGCGAAGACCGTGAAGCGCGTCGAGGCGAACAACAGCGGCGGCGCGGTCGAAGTCGTGATCACCGGCGACGGCGCGCTGAAGTACAACGCGTTCCGCCTCGAAAATCCGTCGCGTCTCGTCGTCGATCTCGACGGCGTGAAGAACACCGTTGCGAAGAGCAATGTCACCGTCGCCGACGCAAACGTGAAGGGCGTGCGCGTCGGCCAGTTCAAGACCGCGCCGATGGTTGCGCGCGTGGTCATCGATCTCGCCCAGAAGATGGAGTACGACATCGCGCCGGACGGCGAGCGGCTGCGCATCGTGTTCGGTCACGGTGCCGTCGCGCAGAAAACGTCCGAGCCCGATGCGATGACGTCGACGGTCGCCGAGGTTCCGGCCCCCGCTCCGGCGCCGGTCGTCATTGCGGAGAAACCCGCGCCGCAACCGGTGACGCACCAGCCGGTCGCCACGATCGCATCGAATGACATCCCGTCGCAGGTTCCGACGATCGCCGAGAACGCGACTACGTGGAAGGTTCCGGAGCCGGCCTCGAAGGGCGCGCGTCCGGTGATCAACGCGCCGGCGCCGCAGACGCCGCCGACGACGCAGCCGACCACGACGCAGCCTCAGGAAGACGTTTTCGCCGAGGCCTCGCCGATGCGGCAGAACGCGTCCGCCGCGGCGCAGACGTTGTCGGGCACGCGCACGCTCAGCAGCGGACCGCGCCAGTTCAACGGCGAGCCGATCTCGCTGAACCTCAAGGAAGCGGACATCAAGGACGTCCTCAAGACGTTCGCCGATCTGACCGGTCTCAACATCGCCATCGATCCCGGCGTCAGCGGCTCGGTCACCGTCGATTTCGTCGACGTGCCATGGGATCAGGCGCTCGATCTGATCCTTCGTCAGAACAATCTCACGTGGATCACCGAAGGCAACGTGATGCGCATCGGCACGATCGATCGCCTCACGGCCGAGACCTCCGCGCGGCGCAGACTCGATGAAGAGGAGCGCCTCAACAAGCCGCTCACCACGCTGATCTTCAAGCTGTCGTATGCGCGTGCGGCGGACGTCTCCAGCCTGCTGCGGGACATCGCCTCGCCGCGGGCGCGGATCATCGTCGAGAACCGCACCAATCAGCTGATCATCAGCGAGATCCCCGAGTACCTCACCACGATTCAGAATCTTCTGACCACGGTCGACATCCCGAACAAGCAGGTGGCGATCGAGGCGCGAATCGTCGAAAGCTCGCGTACTTTCAATCAGGCTTACGGATTCAGCTACGGCTTCTCGGGCGTGCTCGATCCCGCGCTCGGCACCGGAACCGGTCTGGTGTTCCCGAATCGCGTCGGCTACACGGGCGGACCGTTCTCCTTCACGGGCGGCGCTCCGTCGATCATCGGTCTGACGCTCACCGACGTCCTCGGCACGTTCTCGCTCGACTTCGCGCTGCACGCGGCGGAGTCGCAGGGCTACATCAAAGTCATTTCCGCGCCGCGCGTCGTGACCCAGGACAACAGTGCCGCATCGATCCAGAGCGGCTTCCAGATTCCGTATCAGACGCGCGTCAACTTCACGACCACGGTGCAGTACCTCGACGCGACGCTGCAGCTGACGGTCACGCCGCAGATCACCGAAGCGGGCACGGTCATCATGGACATCACGGTGCAGAAGAACGAGCCGGCCGTCGGTCTGTCGATCGAAGGCGCGGCGGGAACGCCGATCACCACGCGGCAGGCCCACACGAAGCTGATGGTTCGCGACGGCGGCACGGCCGTCATCGCGGGCATCTTCCAGACCAAGGACAACAACGCGCAGACGCGTCTGCCGTTCGTTCACCAGATCCCGGTCATCGGGAATTTGTTCAAGTCACACAGCATCGTCACGAGTCATGACGAGCTGCTCATCTTCATCACGCCGCGCATCGTGAAAGGATGAACGGGAGGGGGCGCATGATTGGAAGCTACAGAATGAAACGGACATGGATTCGCATCGCCGCGGCAGCGGTGGTGGCGATCGGCAGCCTGAGTTGCAGCAGCGAGCTGTCGAACAGCGCCTCTCCGGTCGAGCTGGTCGTCACGAGCACGCAGAATCTCTTCACGATCGATCTCGCCGGCGATCCCGTCGGCAGCACGCGCTGCCAGGAGGACTTCGGCACGATCAACCTGCAGGCCATCGCGAAAAACGGCACCGTCACCGGCGACTTCGCCCAGGTTCGGATCACGCGTTACCGCGTGTCCTACCAGCGCACGGACGGCGGGACGCTCGTGCCCGCGCCGTTCGTCCGCTCGATCGACACGCTCCTGCAGGTCGGCTCGGGCGCCACGGCCGGCAGCAACTTCCTGATCTTCGAACAGGAGGCGCTGTCGCAGGCGCCGTTCGCAGCTCTCTTTCCCAACAACGGCGGACGCGATCCGCAGACCGGTCGCTCCCAGATCAAAATGGATGTCATCACGGAAGTCTTCGGTCACACGCTCGCGGGCGACAACGTGTACGACGCGACGCGGCAGCCGGTGACCTTCTGCTATGCCTGTGGCGGCTGCTCGTAGGGGTGGGACATGAACAGACTGAGAAAGCAGACGCACTGGATCGCACTGATCGCGCTCGTCCTCGTCTTTGCGGGATGCAAGGGTGAATCACCCACCGCGCCGCCATCGACGGGCGGCGGCAATCCCGGCGGCGTGACGCCGCCGACCGGCGCGACGGTGACGGTCGCGGCGTCGTCGACCGATCTCGAGGTCGATCAGACGTCGATCATCACCGTCACGGTCACGCAGAACGGCTCGCCGGTGCCGAATGGAACGGCGGTCGAGTTCCTGTCGAACATCGGCACATTCGCCGACACCGGTACGAACGCGACGATTCGCACCACGACGAACGGCGTCGCCACCGCGAGCCTTTCGTCCGCAAGCGCGGGCACCGCGGTCGTCACGGTGACGGTCAACAACGTCACGAAGAACTCGCCGTCGATCACGTTCCGCGCGCGGCCGGTCACCACGCCGCAGCCCAGCACGGATCCGACGATCACGTCGATCACGCCGTCCTTCGGACTGCCGAGCGGCGGCGAGCTGCTCAAGATCACCGGGACGAACTTCCGCGGACGCGTCCGAGTCTTCTTCGACATTCCTGGTGAGGCCACGCCTCGCGAGGCCTTCGTCACGAGTCAGAGCGCGACCGAGATCACGGTCGTGACTCCGAATGTGCAGCTCGCGCCGGGACAGGAGCTCAGCGTTCCGATCCGCGTCGTCGTCGACGCCGACACGGCCACTCAGAAGACCGTGACGGCGCCATCCAACTTCGTGTTCAAGACCGTCGTGCTCACGCCGACCATCGTGACCGTGAGCCCGAACTCCGGACCGATCAACGGCGGCACGCGAGTGACGCTCTTCGGCAACGGATTCCAGGCGCCCGTGCAGGTTCTGTTCGGCAGCGCCGAGGCGCGAGTCGTCGGCGATGTGCGCTTCGACTCGATCATCATCGAGACGCCGCCCGCGCACGACGCACTGGGCGACATCGGCACCACCGGGACCGCCGACATCACCGTCATCAACATCAATTCCAACACCCGCGCGACGCTCTCGCCGGGCTTCCACTACACGCCGTCGATGGCCATCACGGCGATTACGCCGTTCAGCGGTCCGGCGCTCGGCGGCACCGACATCACCATCAACGGTCTCGGACTCGACGGGCGTCTGCAGGTCGTCGTCGGCGGCATCGAGGCCCAGGTCATTCGCGCATCCGGCACGTCCGTTCTGGTCCGCACCAACCCGGCGACGAATCCCTGCGGCAATACATCGGGATCGATCGTCGTCACGAACATCGACACGGGTGTTTCCGCGACGTCGACGCAGAGCTTCACGTACCTCGGGGTCGGTCCGCGCATCCTTTCGGTCAGCGGCCCGGTGGCCGCGGGCGCGAATACGACCGTCAACGTTTCGAACCCCGGTGTCGGCGCGCTCGGATTCGGCGACATCAAGTTCACGGTCAACGGCGTGAACGTCATTCCGAGCCCGGCGCAGGTGACCAGCGGAACGACGACCACCTCGTTCACGGTGCCGACTCCGTCGACCGGCTACACGTTCCCGACGGTCCAGTGCACGACGACGGTGGGCGGACTCTCCGGCACGCAGCTCGGGAACACGACCGTTCCGATCATCTTCACAAACATCCAAACCGGCTGCACCGATTCATCGACGGTGACCATCACGCCTCCGCCGCCGAACACGTGCCTCACGCCGCCTCGTCCGACCGTGACGAACCCGGCGGGCGGCTCGTGCGCGACTCCGCCGCCGGCGGGCGTCACGATCGCGCCGCTGACGACGACTGCCCCGATCACGATCAGTAACGGAACTGAGGCGCAGCCGCTGAACATCACGGCTGTCGCGATCAGCGGAACGAACGCGTCCGAGTTCACGATCAACCCGACGTCGGCTTCGAACATCGCTGCCGGCGGCAACGCGAACTTCACGCTGACCTTCGATCCGACCTCGATCGGTCCGAAGTCCGCGACGGTGACGTTCACCACGAATTCCACGATCACCCCGACGCTCACGGTCTGCGTTCAGGCGACCGCGAATCCCTAGTTCTTTCGCATCGATCTGTTTCGTTTTTCGATGACCGCCCCTCGGGGCGGTCATCTTGTCTTGTCCACGGAATCAGGAAAGAATCACGCTCCGCGACAGCAATGGCACAACCCGCCCAGAATCCGAAAATTGACGAGCTTCGCCTGAAGCTGAAGACGGACCCGAAGAACCGTCTTTTTCTTCCTTTGGCGGAAGAGCTTCGGAAGGCGGGACAGCACGCGGAGGCGGAGCAGGTCCTCCGATCGGGCCTCGAGCACCACTCCAGTTATCTCTCCGCGTGGGTGAGCCTCGGCCGCGTTCTGCGCGATCAGAAAAAAGACGCCGAGGCCATCGAGGCGCTGTCGAAGGCGTTGCAGCTCGATCCGGGCAACGTTGTCGCGGCGCGTTTTCTGGGCGATGCATATCTCGCCACCGGCGACAAGCTCGAGGCGATCAAGAAGTACAAGCTCGTTCACGCGCTGATGGGGGCGGACGAGGGTCTCGAAGCCACGATCGCGCAGCTCGATCGCGATCTGAATCCGATCGTGCCCGTGCAGGTCGCGCCGGAGCCCGAACCCGAACCCGAACCTGAACCCGAACCTGAACCCGAAGCAATCGCACCGCAGGTCTTCGACGAGACGTCGCCATTCAAACCTGCGCCGGTGTTCGAGCGCGAATCGCAACCGCAAGCCGTAGTCGCGGAAGAATCGGAGTCGCCGTTTTCCGATGAGGCACCCGCAGAGTACGCGCCGGTCGAATCGATTTTCGCGACGAGCGAGCCCGCGTTTGACGACAACCCGTTCGGCGCGGAACAGCAGGAAGAGATCGCGACCGGCGACGCGGAGCCGATGTCCGTCGCGCACGAAGAGAGTCCGTTCGAAGAGCCGGTGGCGCAATACACGTCCGCGGCAGCGGAGATCGAGGATGCGAGCGGTTTCCACATCGATGCCGCGCCTGCTGTTGCCGAGGTTCCCGCCGCCGCGCCGATGATCGAATCGGAAGAAGCGGACGTCTTCGCACCGGCGGACGTTCCCGAGCCGCCGGCGGACGACATCGCGAACACGATCACGATGGCCGATCTCTACGCGCGTCAGGGCCTGACCGACGACGCCCGCCAGATCTACGAGAACATCCTCGCGCGGCATCCCGACAACGACGTCGTGCGCGGAAAACTCACCGCGCTCGAACCGCCGGAGCCGGAACCGGCCGCCATCCCGGCACCGGCGGAAGCGCCGCAATCAGAATCGAGCACGAAGATCGAGCGTCTGCAGTCGTGGCTCACGAAGATGAAGCGTGACGAGGTGGGGCGTGTTTAAGGAGGTCCTCGAGGCCATCCGCAAGCACGTCGAAGGGACTCTCGCCATCAGCCTGATCGGACTGGACGGCATCGCCATCGAGACGATCAATCCCGGCGCCGTGCCGCTCGACGTCCTCGGCGCCGAATTCGGCGGCTTCATCCGGTCGATCCGTCTTTCGAACACCGAGCTGAACACCGGCGAGGTGAAGCAGTTCGCGCTCGTCACCGAGCGCTACATCACGTTTCTGTCCGAAATCACGCCCGAGTACTACATCCTTCTCGTCATGCGCCCCGACGGAAACTACGGCCGTGCGCGATTCGAGCTGACGAAGGCGAAGGAATTGCTTCGCGACGAGTTGGTCTGAGAGAGGTAAGCCATTTTGAATTTCAAAGAGATTCTCGAGCTCATCGACAAGGTCGCCGACAGCGGCATCTCCAGCGTCGAGGTCGAGCAGGCCGGCACGAAAGTGCGCATCGAAGGCAAACAGGACACGGCGCACGTCATCGCCTCGTATGTCGGACACGACTCCAGGCAGAACGGCGGCGCGCTGCAGCCGATGCCGATGACGATTCCCGCGCTCGCGGCGCCGCAGCAGACCGCTGCCGCGCAGAAGGCCGAAGAGGAAGCGAGCGAGGCCGGGCTGCACATCATCACCTCGCCGATCGTCGGCACTTTCTATCGTTCGCCGAATCCCGAGGCCGGCGCGTTCGTGAACATCGGCGATCGCGTGACGAAGGGGAAGGTGCTCTGCATCATCGAGGCGATGAAGCTGATGAACGAGATCGAGTCCGACGTCGACGGCGTGATCGTCAACGTCTATCCGCAGAACGGACAGCCGATCGAGTATGGCGAGAAGCTGTTCGCCATCAAGGCCTGATTCCCGAATGATCTCGAAAGTCCTGATCGCCAATCGCGGCGAGATCGCTCTTCGCATCATCGCGGCCTGCAAGGAAATGGGCCTGAAGACCGTCGCCGTCCACTCGGAAGCCGATCGCGACTCGTTGCACGTGCGCTACGCGGACGACGACGTCTGCATCGGTCCCGCGGCGTCGAAGCAGAGTTACCTCAACATCTCGTCGATCATCGCCGCGGCGGAGATCACCGGCGCGGACGCGATCCATCCCGGCTACGGTTTTCTCTCCGAGAATCCGCACTTCGCGGAGATCGTCGCCGAGTGCCAGCTCACGTTCATCGGACCGCCCGCGAGCGCGATTCGTCTGATGGGCGACAAGGCTCGCGCTCGCGAGACCGCGAAGAACGCCGGCGTGCCGATCATCCCCGGCAGCGAAGGCTCGGTGAAATCCGTCGAGGAAGCCACCGAAGTCGCGAAAGTCATCGGCTTTCCTGTGATCCTCAAGGCTGCGGCGGGCGGCGGCGGACGCGGCATGCGCATCTGCTGGGAGGAGTCGGATCTCGAAAATCAGTACGAGACCGCACGCAGCGAAGCGGAGCGCGCCTTCGGTGTGGCCGACGTCTACCTCGAGAAATACCTCGAGCGTCCGCGCCACATCGAGATCCAGGTCTTCGCCGACATGCAGGGCCGCGTCGTCGCCCTCGGCGAGCGCGAATGTTCGATTCAGCGCCGCCATCAGAAGCTCATCGAGGAGTCGCCATCGCCGGTCATCACCGAGGAGCTTCGCAAGCGGATGGGCGACGCCGCGATTCGTCTCTGTCAGGCGGTGAACTATGTCAACGCCGGCACGATCGAGTTTCTCTACCAGGACGGCGAGTTCTATTTCATGGAGATGAACACGCGCATCCAGGTCGAGCACCCGGTCACCGAGGAAGTGACGGGCATCGATCTCGTGAAGGAGCAGCTCCGCGTCGCGGCCGGTGAGCCGCTGTCGGTGCCGCTGGGCGACTTTCGCCTGCGCGGCCATGCGATGGAGTTCCGCGTGAACGCCGAGGATCCGGTGACGTTCGCGCCGAACCCGGGAAAGATCCGCGAGTTCCATCTGCCCGGCGGTCCCGGCGTGCGCGTCGACACGCATGTCTATCGCGACTACGTCGTCCCGCCGCACTACGACTCGCTGCTGGCGAAGCTCATCGTGAAGGGGAAGGATCGTCTGGAAACGATCGCCCGCGCCCGCCGCGCCCTCGAGCAGTTCGTGATCGAGGGCGTGAAGACGACCATTCCGCTGCATCGCGCCATCATCCTCAACGAGCAGTTCATCCGCGGCGACATCTCCACGCGGTTCATGGACAAGTTCTCCTTGTAGAGGGCGGAGGGCAGAGGGCGGATGGCAGAAGCGTGAATATCTCTTCTGCCCTCCGCCCTCTGCCCTCCGCCCTCTACAATGGTCTTTCTCCAATGAAAATCTACCTGGTCGGCTTCATGGGCGCGGGCAAGACCACGATCGGACGCGAGCTCGCGTCGCGGATCGATGCGCCGTTCTTCGATCTCGATGACCTCATCGAGTCGGCGGAGAAGACCTCGATCCGGGAGATCTTCGCGCAGCAGGGCGAGCCTTACTTCCGCAAGCGCGAGCGCGATCTGCTCCGCTCGACGAAGCACCTCGACGCGGCCGTGATCGCCACCGGCGGCGGCACGTTCACCTTCGACGAGAACATCCAGTTCATCCAGTCGGAAGGGCTGTCCGTGTACATCGCCGCGCCGTACGCGTTGCTGCGCGGCCGCATCGGCGACAAGGCCGCGGAGCGTCCGCTCTTCCGCGACGATCTCGCCACGCACGAGCTCTACGCGAATCGCATCCGCTTCTATCGCATGGCCGACATCGCCATCGAAGTGCGCGAGGAGGAAACGCCCGCCGAGATCGTCGAGCGCCTGCTGCTCGAATTGCCGAAGAGCGTTCTCGAGAACGCCAAGCGGACGGCGTGGAGGCGCGCGTGAGAGCGCTGATCGTCAGCGACATTCACTCGAATGCCGAGGCGCTGCGGGTCGTGCTCAATCGCGTCCGCCGCAAGCGTTTCGACACCGTCATCTGCCTCGGCGATTTCGTCGGCTACGGCGCGCAGCCGAATCAGATCCTCGACGTCATGCGCGGCTTCAAGGGGAAGAAGCGGGTCTACATCCGCGGCAATCACGATCGCGTCGCGGCCGGACTCGACGACGCGGGCGGCTTCAATCACGCCGCGAAATCGGCGGTGCTCTGGACGCGCGATCATCTCAGCGCGCCGAATCGCCGCTTCCTGCGCGATCTGCCGGTTGGTCCGGTCGATCACGAGGGCGCGATGCTCTGCCACGGCTCGCCGTACGACGAGGACGAATACGTCTTCAACGTCCATCACGCCGCGCAGATCCTCACGCTCTACCAGGTGCCGCTGATTCTGTACGGTCACACGCATCTTCCTGTCGTCTTCCAGGTCGATCCGCATTTCCGCGTGAGCGGCTACTCGATCCGCGACGAAACGACGATCCGTCTGCACCCCGGCTGCCGTTACCTCATCAATCCCGGCTCCGTCGGCCAGCCGCGCGATCGCAATCCCGCCTCATCATTCGCGCTGCTCGATTCCGAGCGCAGGACCGTGCAGTTCTTCCGCACCGAGTACGACATCGCGAAGACGCAGCAGTCGATCCTCCGGGCGGGCCTGCCGGACATCCTCGCGGCGCGGCTGGAGCATGGGACGTGATGCTTTTAGTTCACTCCGCGCGAAGACGCGGAGTCAATGGAACAACGTGCGAAGACGATCGCCGAAGCCCACATCGTCGCACTTTGCTCCATTGATCCCGCGTCTTCGCGCGGGATTAACTAAACCAAATGTTCGAAAAAACCCTCTACGCCCGCTGGGGCGACATGGACTTCAACGGTCACATGAAGAACACCGCGTATCTCGATGCGTCGGCGGACGTGCGGATGATGTTCTTCGCGGAGAACGGGTTCTCCATGCGCGAGTTCGAAGAGCGCCGCATCGGTCCCGTCATCCTGCGCGACGATCTCGAATACTTCCGCGAGTTGCGCCTTCTCGATCCCGTTCGCGTGACGCTGCAGTCGTCGGGATTGAGTGAGGACGGCGTCCGCTGGCGTCTCGTCAACGAGTTCTGGCGCGAGGATGGGAAGATGGCCGCGCGCGTGACGAGCACCGGTCTCTGGCTCGACCTCGAGAACCGCCGCCCCACCGCCGCGCCCGCCGAGCTGCGTCGTGTGATGGAAGAGATCCCGCGCACTTCCGGGTTCGAGACGCTGTCATCCCGAGCGTAGTCGAGGGATCCGGGTGGGCGGGTCGCGCGTCGCTCACCACCCACCCGGATCCCTCGACTAACGCTCGGGATGACACATGAACTGAAATCAGGACACGCCCTTCACCAATCGATGACAAGGCCCCTCTCCGCGAGTCTCGCAGTCGCAGCTAAGTTACTGAAAACACAGTTGGAATGTTCTGCAGTGTCGTGGCATGCCGCGCGCACCGGTTGCGCTCGGCGTTGCAGGAGACAACATGCGTAAAGCCGCTCTGGCCCTTCTCACTTTCGCTCTCGCCGTTCCCCTTTTCGCGCAGGACAAATCCATGCAGGAGAGGGACAAACATCAGTCGTACTTCGCGTATGACGACGGCGGCACGGTCATCAAGCAGGCCGACGACAACCGCGAGATCGATGCTCGCGTGAACATGCCGGTCTATCCGGGCGATGAGGTGGTCACCAGCCGCCGCGGCCGCGCCGAGATCCGTCTCTCCGACGGCAACGTCCTCGGCATCGACCGCTCGACCTCGGTCCTGTTCCACTCGATCCTCGACAGCTACGAGGGCGAATCGAATCAAACCATCGCCGAGTTGCATTTCGGCAAGGTGGCCCTCCATCGCACCGAGCTCGGTCGCGACGTCGTGCGCCTCGACACGGCCAACGCGAGCTACGTCGCGCGCGATCAGGCCGTGTACTCCGTCGAAACGGATTCCGGCGGCAAGGATCGCGTGACCGTGTTCGCCGGCTCGATCGAAGTGCGCACGCGGACGCGGACGACGCGGCTCCGTGAAGGCGAGGGCGCGGAAGTCGACGATCACGGCGTGTATGACCTCATCAGCGACTCGGTGACGAGCGCCGATGACTTCGAGCGCTGGTTCATCAAGCGCGCCGACCGTCGCGACGGCAGGGGCGGCAGCGGCAAATATCTCGATCGTCGTCTCGCGTACTACGCGGACGATCTCGACGGCAACGGCGACTGGGTCTTCGTCAACGGCATTGGCTGGTCATGGCATCCGTACGTGAGCGTCGGATGGCGTCCGTACTATCACGGTCAGTGGTACACCAGCCGCAGCGGATGTCTGACCTGGGTCTCGTACGATCCGTTCGGATGGCTGCCGTATCACTACGGCCGCTGGACCTACGATCCGTTCTACGGCTGGGTGTGGGTGCCGGGCTACGGTTACTCGCCGGCGTGGGTGTACTGGTGGTACAGCGCGGGCCTCGTCGGATGGGCGCCCGCGGGCTGGTGGGATTGCCATCGCGGCTACTACGACTGGGCTTATCGTCCGTACGCACGCTTGGGCATCGACTTCGGCTGGGGCTTCTACGGCCGCGTGCGCATCAATGAAGTCGATCTCCGTCCGTGGACGTTCCTCGATGCGAACAACATCATCTCCGGCCGCGTCGATCGCGCCGCGATCGCAACCGACATCGTCAAGCAGCGCCTCGGACGCGTGAACGGCGGCACGGCCACGATCACCAGCGATCCGGCGCGCTTCAGTCGTCCCGAGTTGCGTGATCCGGTCAACGCGATCAATCGCCGTGCGCTCGGCGGCGGCTTCGGCCGCGAGACCACGAGCGGCGACGTAACGCAATTCATCCGGCGCGATGCGGATCCCGGCGCGAACGTACGCGATCGATTCGCGCGCGGACGCACCTCCAGTCCGGGCGGTGCGACCGGTGCGGTCGCCGGCGGAAGTCCCACGAGTCCATCGCGCGGAGCGAGCGGCGGTCTCGCTCCGATCGGCGGCGGCAGCGTTGCCCCGATCGGACGCGGTGGCGTCGCGCCCATCGGCGGCGGCAGCATCGCACCGATTGGCGGCGGCAGCGCCGCGCCGACTGATGGCAGCCGCGTAAATCGCGGCAACACCGGCACGGGCAGCGGCAGCAGCGGCAGCAGCGGCAACAGCGGCGGTGAGACGTGGCGCGGCTCGCGCGGCGAAGGCGGTCACATCAACCGCGGCGGCGGCGGGACTGAAACACCGCGCCAGCCGACCGAGGTGAAGTCGCCGGAGCAGCCGGAGACGCGCAGCGGCAATGACGACTCGGCGCGCGGCACCATCAATCGTCCCGAGCAGCCGGAGACGAAGCAGCAGAACGATCCGGCTCCCGTGAACCCGCCAAGCTACGACCGCTCGTGGCGGAATCGCAGCGGCGAGGATTCCTCGTCCGCCAGCGGCAGTGACGTGCCCCGCCGCGTGATCGAGCGCAGCGCCGGCACGCGCCTCACGCCGCGCAGCGTCGACAGCGATGGCGGCAGCAGCAGCAACAGCGGGAGCAGCGGTAGTTCGACGAGCAGCGGCAGCAGCCGTTCGCGCTCGTCGTCCGGCCGCTCGTGGGTCCCGCGCTGGAACAACGGCGGCTCATCTTCGGGCTCGTCCGGTTCGTCCGGCGGCTCCAGCAGCAGTGGCGGCTCCTCGTCCTCCTCCGGTTCGTCAGGCTCCAGCGGCGGCAGTTCCTCGTCCGGCGGATCGCAAAGCAACAGCGGCAACAGCGGCGGCAACCGCAGCGACGGAGGACACATCAAGCGCGGCGATGGGGAGTGATCCAGCGAGAAAGATCGCGCGGAAAGGCCACGGCGGAAACCGTGGCCTTTTTTCTTTTGACACTACAATTTGCGCGGATGTCGCTTCCCCTGTTTTTTGCCCTCTACTGCCTCGAGGCCGGTCTCTTTTTCACCGTCGTTCCGTGGACGCGGATCTGGACGCTGAATCCCTGGCTGCACCACGACATCGCCATGGCGGTCTGGGTCGACAATCCGTTCGTGCGCGGATTCATGTCCGGCATCGGCGTCATCCACCTCATCCTCGGCACGCGTGAGCTGGTGCGGCTGGCGCGGCGGCGGCGGAGCGACACGACGTGAACCGCCGCGCGCGGATCTGGATCCCGCTGCTCCTCGGAATCGCGCTCTACGCGGCCTGGCGTCTGCTCAGCGAGCGCAACGACGTCGATCCGCGAGCTCTCAACGCGCTGCTCTTCGCTGCCGTCGTCCCGCTGATCCTCTTCGCCGTTCGCGTCATCGACGCGATCGCCTTCGGATTGCTCTCGCGGCGACGGCACGTCAGGGCGCCGATGCTCCTGCGCGAGATGTTCGCGATCATCCTCTACATCGCGCTCTTCGCGTGGGCCATCTCCACGATCTTTCACTACGCGGTCACAGGCCTGCTCTTCACCGGCACCGTCGTCGCCGCGGTCCTCGGCCTCGCCCTGCAGGAAACGCTGGGCAACGTCTTCGCCGGCATCGCGCTGCACCTCGAGGATTCGTACGACGTCGGCGACGTGATCCGCTCCGGCGATTTCATCGGCGTCGTCGAAGCGATTCGCTGGCGTGCGACACGCATCCGCACGTTCAACAACGACGTCGTGCTTCTGCCGAACTCTCTCCTCGCGCGCGAGCGCGTCGAGGTCTTTCCGAAGAACAACCTGAACGCGCGCATCCTGCAGATCGGCATCGACTACAACGTGCCGCCCGCGACCGCGATCGCGATCCTCACGCAGGCCGCATCGAACGTCGACGGCGTCGCGCATGACGCGCCGTGCTTCGCGCGCGTCGGCGCGTTTGCCGATTCGTCGATCACGTACGAGCTGAAGTACTTCACGCGCGATTACTCGCAGCGCGATCGCATCGACGCCGACATTCGCAAGGCCGTCTGGTACGCGCTCCGCCGCAACAACATCCCGATCGCGTTTCCGATCCGCTCCGTGCAGCGCTATCACCCGCCCGCCGAGCGCGGTCAGCTCACGCGCGACGAGCTCGTCGAGGAGCTGCAGCAGGTCGACATCCTCTCGCCGCTCACGCCGCACGCGCGCGAGGACATCGCCGCCGCGGCGCGCATGCACTCGTACTCGAAGGGCGAGACGATGATCCGCCGCGGTGCGGAAGGCGATTCGATGTTCATCGTGCACGACGGCTCCGTCGCCATCCGCGTCGACGACCACGAAGTCGCGCGCCTCGGCCCCGGCTCTGTCGTCGGCGAGATGGCCCTCCTCACTGGCGAGACCCGCACCGCCGACGTCGTCGCCGTGACGGACGTCGTCGCGGCGGAGATCAACAAAGACGCGCTCTGGCCGATCCTGCACGAACATCCCGAGCTCGCGGACGCCATCAGCGCGAAGGTGGCCATGCGGCGCGACTCGCTCGACTCGCTGCAAACGGGCGCGCAACAGGAAGCGGAGCAGACGGTGTTGTCGCGAATTCGCGCGTATTTCGGACTATGAAACGGCTGCTCATCGTCGAGGACAAGACCTCGCTCGCCGACATGCTTCGCGAGACCGTCGAGTCGGACGGCCTCGAGGCGGACGTCGCGTCGAGCGGCGCGGAGGCGATGCGCTGGCTGGCCGAGGGGCGGCGGTACGTGGCGGTGCTGACCGATTTGCGATTGCCGGGAGCGGACGGCATCGCCGTGCTGCGCCAGGCGCGGGAGAGCGATCCTGAAGTCGCGGTCATCGTGATGACCGCGTACGGCACGATCGAGAACGCCGTCGAGGCGATGAAGCTCGGCGCGTTCGATTTCATTCAGAAGCCGATCGACGTCGATCACCTGCTGCTCCTGCTGCGCCGTTGTCGCGAGCATCGCGAGCTGCGCCACGAGAACCTGCTGCTGCGCGACGAGTTCCGCAAGCGCTATGGCCTGCCGGCGATCGTCGGCGAGTCCGCGCCGATCGTCGAGGTCTCGCACGCGATCCAGCGCGTCGCGCCGACCGACTCCACCGTTCTGCTGCTCGGCGAGTCGGGAACGGGGAAGGAGCTCTTCGCGCGCGCCATCCATCAGCTCTCGCCGCGCCGCGATCGCCCGTTCGTCGCCATCAACTGCGCTGCGATTCCGGAGACGCTCATCGAGAACGAGCTCTTCGGACACGAAAAGGGCTCGTTCACCGGCGCGTCGGCGCGGCAGCTCGGCAAGTTCGAGCTCGCCGATACCGGAACGATTTTTCTCGACGAGATCGGCGAGCTGCCGCACGCCATGCAGGCGAAGATCCTTCGCGTGCTGCAGGAGCGCCGGTTCGAGCGCATCGGCGGCACCGCGTCGATCGACGTCGACGTGCGCATCATCTGCGCGACGAATCGCGCCATCGCGGACGCGGTGAAAAACGGCACGTTCCGCGAGGACCTCTACTTCCGCATCAACGTCTTCCCGGTCACGATCCCGCCGTTGCGTGCGCGTCGCGAGGACATCGATGCACTCGCCGATTTCTTCATCCTGCGCTTCGCGCGTGAGCTGCCGCGCCCGGGCCTGCGCATCAGCGACGCCGCGCGCGCCGCGCTGCGCGCCTACGACTGGCCGGGCAACATCCGCGAGTTGCAGAACTGCATCGAGCGCGCGGCGATCCTCTGCGATCGCGACACCATCGAGCCGCACAACCTCGGCGTCGGCGGCGCCGCCCGCTCCGGCGATGCCCTGCGCGAGGCGCTCGATCTCTCCGGCACGCTCGACGACGCGACCGCCCGCGCGACAGCCATCATCGAGCGAATCAAAATCCAGGACGCCCTGCAGCGCGCAGGCAGCCGCGCCGAGGCGGCGGAGATCCTCGGCATCACCACGCGCGCGCTCGCGGCAAAGCTCAAGGAATGATGGGGGTCAGGCCTTCACTTTTCACTTTCTCCACGAAGAGTAGAGGACCTGTGCCGTGTTGTCTCCGTGTCGTGGAGAAAGTGAAAAGTGAAGGCCTGACCCCATGATCCCAACCGCAGCCGACGTGATCGCCTACCTCAATTCGCGCGGCCTTCCCGTCACGTACCTGAACGTCCTCCCGTATGTGAATCCGATGTGGCTGGCGAACTGGGAGGCGCCCGAGGTCGCGAGTCTTCCGGGGGTAGACGACGTCATCCGCGACGCCCGATGGCAGTTTCCGCAAGTGCTTGAGCAGGCGTAGGTTCGCTGTTACAGCTAGAGACACTTCTTGCCTTATCGACACATTTCCGCGGGCAGGTCCGTATCATCCCGCATGGACGTCATGACCATTCGTTCCCGTGACCGTCTGGAACTGCGGCTGCGCGAGTATCTCGACGCCTGTTACCACGGCGAGACTCCGCCGCGCGTGAGCGAGTTCGCCGATTCCCTCGGGATCTCGGCGGCGCAGCTCAGCAAGACCTTTCGCCGTCTGTTCGGTCTCCATCTCTCGGATTACCTGAAGACGAAGCAGGTCGAGTACGCCGAGGCGCTGCTGCAACAGACATCTCACACCGTGACCAAAGTCGCATACATGGCGGGCTTCGGCACGCGGCGCACGTTCTTCCGAACGTACCGGCGCGTGAAAGGGATCACACCGGATCAGTTCCGGCGCAATCGGATGTTTTAGTCCCACGTGAACAGCACGTCGGGAAGTCGCGTGCGATGGCCGGCGCGATCGACGATCTCGATCTGGATGTCCGTTTTGCGCGGCACGGTGATCGGCCGCTTCGGGATGTCGACGGTGAAGCCGGGCTGCACTTCGTAATACCACCAGTACTGTTTTGCGATGTCGTCGCGCGCGATGCGCTCCGCTTTGTAGCGATGCTGTCCCTCGTCGAGCAGCACCCACACTTCGCGCACGAAGGCAGGTGAGATCGCCCATCCCGTGACGTGCAGCGTTCCCTTCACCGTCGAATCGGCGGCCGGCGTTTCGACGCGACCAAACGCCGACGTGTTGTGCGTCGGCAGGCGATCGAGAAATCGCGCGAGTGTTTGCGCGGGAAGGTTGCCCGCGCCGTCGGGAATCTCCGGCTGGCGGAAACGCTGCCAGTCCGGAAACGTCTTCGTGAACGCAAACACCCAGTCGCCTTCGACGTCGTGATCGAAGCGCTGGAGGAATTGCAGACGTCCGCTCGCGACAGCGGTGCGCAACGCATCGCGAACATCGACGTCCTCGAGCCACGGAGCGTGCACGACGAGCAACTTCGCGCCGAGGGATTCCGCGCGCGTGAAGAGGGCATCGAATTTCTTCTCCTGCCATTCGGTGTGCATCGCGAGATGAATCGGCGGGTCCCATCCCGACGTGCCGTTGAGCGACGCGAGACGGCGATGCTCCGTCCAGCCGGCGAGGTATTCCGCCTCCCACCATCCGTGAACCGGGACCTCGAGCGTCGGCTCGATGCCGCTCTCCGCGATCCAGCGATACACAGGCGCATTGCCGGTCCACTGTTCCCATCGGATCGACGGCAGGAGATCGATCAGCAGAAGCGCGATGCAGAACGCGCCGAGAAATTTCTTCCGCCGCTGCAGTTCCGCGACGCCGAGCGCGACCCACACGGCAAGCGCGGCGTACGCGATGATCGCGAAACGGCTCGACGCGCGCAGGCTCTCGAACACGAACAGCCGCCGGAAGAGGAAGGAAAAGAAGAAGGCATTCATCCCGAACGACGCGATGAACCCGGTGATCAGCCACACCGCCGCGAGCCACTCCTCGAACGTGAATCGCGACTGCGCGATCCATCGACGCAGCGGCAAACGGAACATCAACGCGACGACGAGAATCATCATCGGCACATCCGATCCCCGCATCGCGAAGATGAGATGTCCGTCCACGCGCCACGTGAGGCGATCCTTCCAAATTGCTGCGACGGAGAAAATCGCCGCGAAAGCGATGATCAGGTTTAGGAGGGCGGTGGCAAGGCCACCGCTTTGGCTTCGAGGACTCGAAAGCGGCGGCTTTGCCGCCGCACTCCTAAACATCGCAACAAGCAGCAACAGCGGCCCCATCACGCCCGGAAACAGCAGCCGTTCGTGCTGCCGCCACGCCTTCGGCGCGAGGTCCTGCCAAAGAAAACTGCGGAAGCTCGCCGCGAGCCACGCCCGCCACGTCGCCGATCCGTCCCGCACCTCATCCTCGGATCGCGTGAAGTGGTACGCGTCCGAAACGATCTTGTACGGAATCAGGAACGGCAGCAGCGCGAGCCCCGCGAGCGCGAGCGCGACGAAGAGCCGGATCCAGAACGTGCGATCGCGCCTCGGCGCTGCCGCGGCGATGAAGATCAGCGTGACGCCAAGCGTCGCCGCGACGAAGAGGAGAAAGTAAACGTTCGTGAGCCCGTTCATCACGAACGCGATCACGAGCAGCACGGCGTTGCGCTTCGTCGAATTGCGCCAGTACGCGACGAACGCCGCGAACACGAGCGGAATCCATCCGCTCGAGACGATCTGCAGATGCGCGAGATGATCGAACCGGAACGGCACGAACGCGTAGAAGATCCCCGCCGCGAATGCCGCCGCGAGCGACGGCGTGAACATTCGCGCGAGCACGAACGCGCCGTAACCCGAGAGCGCGAAGCCGAGGATCATCGCGAGGTTGTAGACCGTCAGAGGCGCGAGGCCGGCGATGTGAAACGGCATGACCAGCAGCGCAATCCCGGTCAGGTGCTCGCTGTACGCGAGCGGATAAATCGAGGGATGAAAGATCTTCGGACTGAACAGATGCAGCGGCTGATGCAGCAGCGCGTGCGACGTCCAGTCGAGGATCCACGTGTTCAGCAGCGGATCGCCGAGGTCGGAAACCGCGGTGTCGAGACGAATGGCCAGCGGCCACGTCATCGCGATCGCCAGCGCGACGAAGATCGCGAAGAACAGCGCCTCGCGGAGAACGCGTTTCATTCGGCGCTCGACGGAGGCTGAATGCCGAGGAGTTTCGAAACGTAGCGCGCGATCTTCGTCTGCGGGGTCTCGCCGAACACCGCGTTCGGTATACCCGCGCCGCTCGCGAGGAACAGCGTGTGCATTTCGGGATGCGTGTTCAGACTGCCGTGCGTGCCGTGATACGGCGGACGCACGCTCACCGGCGCTTCGGCCGATGCTGTCACCGCGATATTCATCTTCGAGATCGCGGCGATGTCGCCCGCATGCGGATGCGACGCAGCGCTTTTCCTGTCGAGCTTCTCGAACCATCCGCTGTCGCTGAGAACCTTCAGCAGCGCATCGGTGTCGTCAGGCTCGCCGAATCGATAGAACTGCGCGACGTTGCCCGACGCGAACACGCGCCAGCGCGGCGCGAAGCCGCGATCCGCGAGCAGCCTCCCGAGCCGCACCTCGGTGTCGACCGGCGCGAATCCGTGATCGCCCGTGACGATGAGCGCGTCGCGCGTGAGGTCGAGCGAGTCGCGAATCGCGGCGAACGCGCGATCGACGGACTCCCACGCGGAGCGGATCACCGTCGCGTTCGCGCCGAGGTACTGATGTCCGGCGTTGTCGAGCTCCGGCCGGTAGAGGAGCAGAAGATCGAACGGCATGCGCCGCGTGGCCATCGTCTGCACGCGCGTCATGAACTCCGCGAGCCGCTCCGACTGCTCGCGGAAAATCTCCGGCGTCGCATCCGCCTCGGGCGATCCCGGCCAGAAGCCGATCTCGTTCACCGCCGCGAGAAAGTTCGACGGATACCCTTCGTTGCGTTGAATGCCGCCCCAGTACAGCTCGACGTCATTGAGCTTGTCGTCGACTGCGATGAGCTTCGACCACGAGCCGTACAGATTTTCACCATCGCGCTTCGAGATCGCGAACCAGCCGTTCGCTGCAATGTTCAGCTCCGTGCCGTCGACTTCGATCGCGATCGCGTCGTAGTTCTCGACGTTGTCGTTCGTCTCGTCGTACGCGACGACGTCGACGTCCGCGCGCACGCGATCGGTCGACCACTCCACCCGCGCGCGCATGATCGGACTGAACGATTGCCGCCGCTGCGGCCGTTGCGTCCACGTCGGCGGAACCCATTCGCGATGGAAGTCGCCGTGCTGCAGCTTGACGACTCGCGGACGTGCAAGCGATCCGCTGATCCAGGCGATGCCGAAGTCGCACGTGCGGCGCGGCGTCTGGGCGTCCATCGTCGGAAACGGAACGCATCCGACCCGTTTTCCCTGGCGCCGCGCCGCTTCGACGATCGTCTCGGCGTCAGGGTCGAATCCGAGTCCCATCGTCATCTGTTCCGGCGGCGTGCCGGCGAGGTGAAAACGATTGGCCACGATGCCGTGCTTTTCGGGAGTCGTGCCGGTGAGGATCGAAACGTGTGCGGGGCCGGTCGCGGTCGGATTGATCGGGACGATGCGCGCGCGCGTCCCTTCCTGCGAGGCGCGATCGAACGCGGGGAGATTCGATTGCAAACGGAATTGCTCCGCGCCCATGCCGTCGCAGGAAACGAGCACGACGCGCCGCGCGGTGCCGATCGGTGCGAACGCGGGCGCGGCGGGAACCGGCGTCGCGACCGGCCGCGGCGCCGGCGCGGGATTGCACGCCAGAACGCCGACGACGAGAGGGACGAGGAGAGGGAGAAGGCGTTTCACTTGCCGAGGCTGGCCAGGACTTTGTCCCGATACTCCTTTGCCTTCGCGAGTGTTGCGCGCTCATCGACGGTGAGCACTTTGTCGTGGCGCAGCAGGACGCGGCCGTCCGCGATGGTGACCTTCACGTTCTGGCCGTTCGCCGCGTAGACGATCGCCGATTCGACGGAGTAGATCGGCTGCGTGCGCGCCTGCGAGAGGTCGATGACGATGACGTCCGCCTGCTTGCCCGCTTCGAGCGTCCCGATTTTTTCGCCGAGGTTCAGCGCGCGCGCGCCGCCGATCGTGGCCATCTCGAGGAGCTGCCGCGCGGTGATCGCGCGCGGATCGGAGCGCATCACTTTCTGCAGCCGCGACGCGGACGCCATCTCTTCGATCATGTCGAGATTGTTGTTCGAGCCGGCGGGACCGTCGGTGCCGAGGCCGAGGTCGACGTGCGCGGCGAGCATGTCGACGACGGGCGCGACGCCGGAGGCGAGCATCGTGTTGCTCTCCGGGCAGTGCGCGACGCCGACTTTTTTCGCAGCGACGGTCTTGATCTCGTCGGGCGTGAGCCACACGCCGTGATTGATGCTGACGTCATCGTCGAGGAATCCGATCGAGTCGAGGTAGGCGAGAGGCGTCATGCCGTTCGCCTTCGCCGCGACCTGTGCGAGCTCGGCCTTCGTTTCGGAGACGTGGATCGTGATCGGCACGCCGAGCTCAGTGGCGAGCGCGCGCACCTGCTTCAGATGATCGGTCGACACCGTGAACGGCGCGTGCGGCGCGATGACGGGCGTGATCAGCCGGTCGCCTTTCCACTGCTTCGCGAAGTCGCGCATGTAGCGGATGGCGTCGTCCCACGTCTTGTTGTCCGGCGCGGGAAAGTCGATCAGCGTTTCGCCGAGCATGCCGCGCAGGCCTGCGGCCTTCGTCTCGCGGGCGATGTCGGACTCGAAGTAGTACATGTCGCAGAACGTCGTCGTGCCGCTGCGGATCATTTCGACCGCGGCCAGTCGCGTTCCCCACTTCACGAAGTCGCGATCGACGTTCTTCGCCTCGGCCGGGAAGATGAAGTTCCGCAGCCAGTCCATCAGCTCGCGGTCGTCGGCGATGCCGCGGAAGAGCGTCATCGGCACGTGCGTGTGCGCGTTGACGAAGCCGGGCATGACGGCCATGCCGTTCGCGCGGATCGTGGTCTTTCCCTGGTACTTCGCGTCGATCTGCGATGAAGGACCGACGGCGACGATCTTTCCCTTGTCGATGGCGATCGAGCCGTTCTCGATGTTCGGCCCGGCCATGGTCAGGATGGTGCCGCCGGTGATCAGGATGTCGACGGAGGCGCCGCGCGCGGCGACCGCGGCGAATGCGATGACGGTCGAAACGACCGTCATCCTGAGCCGCGAAGACGGCGAAGGACCTCTTCGGCGAAACAGTTGGCGTAATGGAGTTCCTTCGCTTCGCTCAGGATGACGATTCACGTCAATCCTCCAGGCAGAACGAGAACGGGTGGGGGAAGAGCTCGGAGAGTTTGTAGTCGATGCGCTGCCCGGTGAGATTCGCGAGCGTGACGTCGATGTCGCCGCAGTACTCCCACATCAGCTGGCGGCACGGACCGCACGGCGTCGACGGCTCTTCGCTCTGCGTCGCCACCGCGACCGCGACGAACTCGCGCTCGCCGGCCGCCAGCGCGGACAGCAGCGCGACGCGCTCCGCGCAGACGGTGAGACCGTAGGTGCAATTCTCGACATTGCACCCGCGATAGATCTTCCCGCCCTTCGTGCGCAGCGCGGCGCCGACTTTGAATTTGGAGAATGGGGCCACGGCGTTGAGGCGCGCGGCGGTGGCTTCGTCGATGAGAGTCTGGTCGCTCATGGGACTGCGAAAGTTAGCACAGAGGGTGCTAAGTGCTGGGTGCTGAGTGCTAAAGCGGGTCGGCGGCGCCGAGGGAGAATGCAATTGATGGATGACAACCTTGTGCGCTTCCCGCCGCTCCCTGCGGTACCGAACGCTCCTGTGTCTGCGCCCGATGAGCGTCAACGGATGTTCGATGGGATCAAAGCGAACATGGTGGGGGCATTCTCCGGCGAGCGAGTCCCCGCCAGTGCCAACACGTTCGTCGGGTTTCGCGCGTCCGCTGTGGACCTCGGTGCGCTGCAGACGCTATTCGAACGCGGCCTCGTTGCGTTCGACACGAACCTCGTTCGTGAGCGCTGGAACGACGACGTCTTCGTTTGGATCGCAAACGTGATTCGTACGTGGGTGCAACGGTGCAAGTCGATGCATTTCGACCTCACCGAAGAAGGGATTCGCATCAGGCTCGAAACGCAGGACGATCTCGGCTACTACAACTACGAATTCGATGTGTTTCCGGGGCGAAAAGGCTGATCACCGCGCCCTTCGCTCCAACTCCTCCTCCACCTCCGCCCACCCCACGCCCGCCTCGGTCATCAGCACGGAGAGGTGGAACACGAGATCGGCGAGCTCGCTCACGAGGCGTTCGCGGTTGTCGCCTTTTGCGGCGATGACGACTTCCGTCGCTTCCTCGCCGACTTTCTTGAGGATCTTGTCGCGGCCTTCGTTGAAGAGGTACGCGGAGTACGAGCCTTCCGGACGTTTGTCGTAGCGCTCGCGAAGGACTTGCATCAGACGCTCGATCGGGAGCGGAGGGATGCCGTCGAAGCACGACGTCGCGCCGGTGTGGCACGCGGGGCCTTTCGGTTCGACGGTCACGACGAGGGCGTCATCGTCGCAGTCGTGCGCGATGTGCACCACGCGCTGCGTATTGCCGCTCGTCGCGCCCTTGTGCCACAGCTCGTTGCGGCTGCGCGACCAGAACCACGTCTCGCCGGTCTCGATCGTTTTCTGCAGCGACTCCTCGCTCATGTACGCGAGCGTGAGGATGGCGCCGGTTTTTGAGTCGCGGATGATGGCTGGGGTGAGGGTCCCCGAGTTCATCCCGCGCGAAGACGCGGGATCAGATCGTGGCATGTCGTTTTGGTCGTTCACGGACATTTGGGCGAGTTCCTCCGTTTGATCCCGCGTCTCCGCGCGGGATGAACTAAGTACGAACTGGTATCCCTTCTTCCTCGAGATAGCGTTTCACTTCGCCGACGGTGAGCACGCGGTCGTGGAACAGCGACGCGGCGAGGACGGCGCGGGCGCCGCCGGATTCGATCGCGTCGCGGAAGTCTTCGAGTTTGCCCGCGCCGCCGGAGGCGATGACACCGATTTTGAGGACGCTCGTCGCGGCGCGCAGGAGGTCGACGTCGAAGCCGCTGTTCGTGCCGTCGCGATCGACGGACGTCAGCAGGATCTCGCCGGCGCCGAGGTTTTCGGCGCGGCGGCACCAGTCGATTGCGTCGAGCGCGGTCAGCTCCTTGCCGCTGCGCATCGTGGCGAGCCATCGCTCGCCGACGCGTTTCGCATCGCACGAGAGCACGACCGCCTGCACGCCGAACTCGGCTGCGCAGTCGGCGATCAACTCTGGACGGCGGATCGCGGCGGTGTTGATCGCGACGCGATCCGCGCCGGCGCGCAGCATCGCCCGGAAGGTCTCGACGTCGCGCACGCCGCCGCCGACGGTGAGCGGAATGAAGATCGACGCCGCGACGCGGCGCACCGTTTCGACGGCAGTGTTCTCGCGGCGATCGGTCGCGGAAATGTCGAGGATCACCAGCTCGTCGGCGCCTTCCTCTTCGTATCGCCGCGCGCACTCGACCGGATCGCCCGCGTCGCGAATGTTCGTGAAGGCGATGCCCTTCACGACGCGTCCGTCGCGCACGTCGAGACACGGGATCACGCGCTCCGGAATCGCGTTCGGCGTCGCGACGCGCGCCGCCGCTTCGGCGAGATCGAGCTTTCGTTCGAGCAGCGCGCGGCCGATCACGCATGCGCTCACGTTGCCGAGGCGGGCGAGGGAGACGACGTCGCCGGTCGTGGAGACGCCGCCGGACGCGATGATGCGGACGCGCGTGAGACTGCGAAGCTGACGATACAGCGCGAACGACGGACCGCGCATCACGCCGTCCTTCGAGATGTCCGTGACGAGCGCCTCGCCGATGCCGTGCGATTCGAGTCGTGCGAAGACGTCCTGCATCGATGCCGTCGCGTCGCGCTGCCATCCCGCGATGCGGATCACGCCGTCGCGCACGTCGACGGCGGGCACGATGCGATGCGCACCGAACGTCTCGACGAGCTTCGCGAAGAGCTCGGGATCGACGGCCGTCGCGGTGCCGACGACGATGCGCTCCGCGCCGCAGTCGATCCAGCGGCGCGCATCGCCGACGGAGCGGATGCCGCCGCCGACCTGCACGACGAGGTCGCGCCGCGCGAGTCGGCGCACGATCTCCGTTTCGACCGGCGCGCCGGTGCGCGAGGCCTCGAGGTCGACGATGTGCAGACGCGCGCCGCGCGGTACTTCGAGCGCGTCGAGCACGGCCTCCGGCTCGCCGTAGACCTTCGCCGTTTCGAAGTCGCCGTGCGTGAGGCGCACGACGCGTCCGTTCAGCAGATCGAGCGAGGGAATCAGTTGCACGCGACGAAGTTCCTCAGCACGCGCAGTCCCGCGGCGGACGATTTCTCGGGATGGAACTGGACGCCGAACACGCGCTCCTGTTGCGCCGCCGCGGTGAACGATCCGTTGTACTCCGCGCTCGCCACCTCGGCGTGCGCACCACGAACTGCGTACGAATTCACGAAGTAAAACGCCGTCTCCGGCGCGATGCCGTCGAACAACTCGCCGCGCGACGCGACGCGATTCCATCCGATCTGCGGCACGGGCAGCGGTCCGTCGAATCGACGCACTTCGCCGCGCAGCAATCCGAGTCCGCAGGTCGTTGTCATCTCCTCGGAACCCTCGAACAGAAGCTGATGCCCGACGCAGATGCCGAGGAGCCAGGCGCCGTTCGCGACCGACTTGCGGATCGCGTCATTGATGCGCGTTTCGACGAGCCACTGCATCGCGGCGCCGAAGCTGCCGACGCCCGGCAGGACGATCTTCGCTGCGCTCGCGATCGCATCCGCGTCGCGCGTGACGTCGAGATCGGCGCCGACATGGCGCAGCGCGCGCGCGATGTTCGCGGCGTTCGAATAAGGCGAATCGATCAGGGTGACGTTCATCGCTCAGTGCTCATCCTTCATCCTTCATCCTTCAAATGACTCCCTTCGTGCTCGGAACGTCCGTTCCCACGACTTCCTTCGCCATCCGCACCGCCACCGCGAACGCCTTGAAAATCGCCTCCGCCGCATGGTGTCCGTTGCGTCCGCGGATCAGGTCGACGTGCACGTTGCACTGGCACTTGTTCGCGAACGATTTGAAGAACTCCTCGACGAGCGCGAACGGGAAATCCTTGTGGATGAGCAGCATCTCGCGATCGAGCGGCACCTCGAACACGAGGTACGGCCGGCCGCAGAAATCGACGACCACGCGCGCGAGCGCTTCGTCGAGCGGCACGTAGGCGTGCCCGAAGCGGCGGATGCCTTTCTTGTCGCCGAGGGCTTTGGCGAAGGTCTCGCCGAAAACGAGACCGACGTCTTCGACCGTGTGGTGATAGTCGATGAACGTGTCGCCGCTCGCGGCGACGTCGAGATCGATCTGGCCGTGGCGCGCGATCGCGTCGAGCATGTGCGAGAGAAATCCGATCGGCGTGTCGATCTTCGCGGTGCCGGTGCCGTCGAGACCGACGGTGATCGCGACCGAAGTCTCCTTCGTCGCACGCGTCGTGGTCGCGGTTCTCATGCGAGCTCCTGCAGCGCGGTGAGGAACGCATCGTTCTGCGCGCGGCTGCCGATCGACACGCGCAGGCATTTCGCGAGTCTCGGGTACGACGAGATGTCGCGGATCAGCACGTCGCGTTTGTGAAAGTCGTCGAGCTTCAGATTGCTGCGGAAGGCGACGAAGTTCGCGGACGTCGGAAACGTCTCGATCGTGTCGATCTCCTTCATGAAACGAACGACGCGATCGCGCTCGGCGATGATCTTCGCAACGTTCGCGTCGCGAATGGCGCGGTTCTCGAGCGCGACGGTGGCGATCGTCTCGCTGATCGTGTTCAGGCTGTAGGGGAGCTTCACCTTGCGGATCTCGCGGCACGTGGCCGCGGTCGATGCGAGCCAGCCGACGCGCAGCGCGGCGAGGCCCCACGCTTTCGAGAACGTCGAGAAGGTGACGAGGCGATCGTGCAATGGAATCACGTCATCCTGAGCCGCGAAGACGGCGAAGGACCTCTTCTGCGAAACGGCCTCGCCGAAGAGGTCCTTCGCTTCGCTCAGGATGACGGGACGCGCGAAGTCGCCGTATGCGCGATCGAAGAGCACCGTCGCGCCGGTCGCGAGCAGTCTGTCGAGACCGCCTTCCGGCAGCACGCCGCCGGTCGGATTGTTCGGCGAGCAGAGAATCACTACCGCGCCGCGCAGGCCGTCGAGCGCGCGCAGCATTTCATCGAGCGGCAGCAGTCCCGACTCCGGTTCGAACTCGATCGGAACCGGAAGACCTCCGGCGATGGTGATCAGTTTCTCGTAGAGCGTGAACGTCGGACGCGGGAAGACGACCGGTGTGCCGGGACCGACGAACGCGCCGACTGCCGCGTCGAGCAATTCATTCGAGCCGTTGCCGACGAGGATGTTCTCCGCTTCGAGGCCGTATGCCTTCGCGAGCGCGGTGCGCAGCGTCGACGACTCGAAGTCGGGATAGAGATTCCACGGACGCTCGGCCATGCGCGCGAGCACCTCGCGTTTCAATTCGGGCGGAAAGTCATACGGGCTCTCGTTCTGATTGAGCTTCACGCTGGCGTGGCGCAGCTCGAGCGTGTACGCGGTCATCGCCGCGACGGCGGATCTTGCGGTCATGCTTTCACCTCGAATCGCGACTCGACGGATCGCGCGTGATTGGGGAGTCCTTCGAATTTCGCGAGCGTGACCGCGGCGGGCGCGATCTCCTGCAATTCCTCGAGCGTCAGCGCGACGACGTTGGAGCGTTTGACGAAGTCGTAAACGCCGAGGGGCGAGAAGAAGCGCGCGCTGCCCGCGGTCGGGAGCACGTGGTTCGAGCCCACGGTGTAGTCGCCCGATGCGGGCGGCGAGAACTCTCCGCAGTAAATCGCGCCGGCGTTTTCCGCGCGCTCGGCGATGTCTTTCGCGTTGCGCGCATGAATGGAGAGATGTTCCGGCGCGATGTCGTTCGAGATCGCCAGCGCTTCATCGATCGAGTCGACGAGAAACGTGATCGCACGCGACGGCATCGCATTCGCGATCGATTCGCTCGTCGTCAGACAGATGACCGCGGAGTCGTCGCCGTGCTCGGCCTGCGCGAGCAGGTCCGCGACGACGGCATCCGCATTTGCGGTGTCGTCGGCGATGACGACGAGCTCCGTCGGCCCGGCGGTCATGTCGATGCCGACCTCGCCGATGAGGCGCGCCTTCGCGGCGGTGACGTACGCGTTGCCGGGGCCGACGATCTTGTCGACGCGCTCGAGCGATTCAGTGCCGAGGGCCATCGCGGCGATGCCGGCCGCGCCGCCGGCGCGATAGATCGTGGAGATGCCCAGGCGGCGACAGGCGTACTGCATCTCGGGACGGGCGGCCGCATTCGGTGTGGTGGCCACAACGATTTCGCGCACGCCCGCGATGCGCGCCGGCACCGCGCACATGATCAACGTCGAGACGTACACCGCACGGCCGCCGGGCGCGTAGATGCCGACGCGGCGGATCGGCCGCACGCGATGAAGAACGTTGTTCCAGCGGTAGGACGTCGGGAGCTGGGGGAGGTGGAAGGATTCGATACGCGCGATGGCGAGGTCGATGGCCGCGGCGAGATCAGCACTGATGTCATCCCGAGCGGAGTCGAGGGATCTGGTCGGGTGGGTCGCGCCGCCCGCGCCGCCAGATCCCTCGACTGACGCTCGGGATGACAACGTGATGGCAATCTCCTCCGGCGCGATGTCCACTTTGTCGAAACGCTTGATCTGTTCCGCGACGAAGGCGTCTCCGTGTTTGCGAACTCCGGCGATCTGTTCGTCGGCGACGCGCATCGCGTTCGCGGTGTCGGCGCGGCGGCGCGCGTCGAGCTCGCGCAGGATCGCGGCGGCTTCAGGCGACGTTGCTTTGACTGCGTGCATTTTTCGCTTCCTCGATGCGCGCGATCAGCTCGCGCACTTGCTTGTTCGCAATGCGGTACACGTTCTTCGCGATGATCAGCCTCGGCGTCACCTCGGTGACGAGGTCCTGCATCTCCAGGTGATGCACGCGAACGGTTTCACCCGTTTCGACGAGATCGATCACGTGCGACGTCAGCTCGAGCACCGCCGCGAGCTCGACTGATCCGCCGAGCGGAACGATCTCGGCGCGCAATGCGTGCGAGTCGAGGTATTGCCGCGCGATGCGCGGGTACTTCGTCGCGATCTTCACCGTGCGGTCGCGCGAGAGCGGCGGCGCACCCGGCGCACCGATGACCATCATCCGGCAGCGCCCGAACGGCAGCTCGACGGCCTGATACGCGGAGCATTCGTGCTCGAGGATCTGATCGAGACCGGCCACGCCGGCATCGGCCGCGCCGTGCTCGACGTACACCGGCACGTCGCAGTCCTTGACGAAGATCCACTCGATGCCGCCGCGCGAGAAGACGAGCTTGCGCGTGCGCAGCTCGTCGCGCGTCGGGACTTCGTAGCCCGCGGCCGCGAACAGCGCGAGCACTTCATCCTGCAAACGGCCTTTGGGAATGGCGATGCGCATCAAACCTCCAGGTCATCGATCGTGAATGTGAAACCGAGCGCCGGCGCGGATGCGCCGAAGCGGTCGTAAAGCGAGTCGTAGCGGCCGCCCTGCGCGATCGGCGTGCGCGAGTCCCTGCCGTACACGCGGAATCGGAGGCCGGTGTAGTAGCCGCTGCTGTCCTCGACGTCGTCGAGGTGCAGCGAGAAGACGTCGGGATCGAGCGCGTCATTGATCGCGGCGAGGCGCTCATTGTCGCGAACGTCGTCGATCGTCGCCGCGCCGGGCGCGAGTCCGGTCGTGACGGAAACGTCGTTCCAGACGATGAGCGGCTTGATGTCGAACGCGCGCACGAGCGACTCGACGAGCCGCAGCACTTCGATGTCCGCCTCCGCCGATGCATCGCCGATCAGTTCCGCGCCGATCTGGAAGAGCTCGCGATTCGATCCGAGGCGGGTGGCTTCGCAGCGAATGACGTCGCCGCGATAGAAGACGCGGAGCGGCGCGTTCTCGGCGATCGTGGATGCGAGAGCGCGCGCGACCATCGGCGTGAAGTCGGAACGGATCGCAACGAGCTCGCCCTCCCGGTCGGTGAAGCGATAACTCGATCGCGCCGCATTGCGGTCGAAGATGCCGTGGTACGGCTCGGCGAAATCGATGATCGGGAGGACGATCTCCGCGTAGCCGGCGCCCTCCAGCACTTCGACGAAGCGCGATTCGATGCGCCTCCGCCGCGCCGTCTCTTCGATTAGCAGCGGCCTCGCGCCAACGGGATATCTCGATCGAGTAGCCATCAAAATCAAAAAACCTCATCCCCGCGTCGAGGAAGAGGTTTGTGCAGATGGCCGGCTGAGCTCGCTGCGGCGCCCCTTCCTTTCGGCGGGGCACACGCGTTCGCACCCCTACCGTTTGTGGTGGTGGTGATGGTGGTGCGAAAGGGCGTTCGTCATCAAAGCTCGCGAAGTGTAGCACATGGGTAGTTGGTAGTTCGTAGCTGGTAGTTGGTTGACAGCGACCAACTACTGACTACTAACTACAAACTACGAATGTGCGGGATTTCCGGGATCCGATCCTTTGCTGACGGCGACCCTCGCGCGTTCGCAATCGCGATGGCCGAGCGGCTGAAGCATCGCGGTCCCGACGATGACGGAATCTTCGTCGATGGCGATCTCGCGCTCAGCTTTCGTCGTCTCTCCATCATTGATTTGTCGCGCGCCGGCGCGCAGCCGATGACGTCCGCGAGCGGGCGCTTCGTGATGATCTTCAACGGCGAGGTCTACAACCACCTGCGCCTTCGCGATGAGCTGCCGCCGCAGGAGTGGCGCGGACATTCGGACACCGAGGTGATGCTCGCGTGCATCGAGGCGTGGGGGGTGGAGGGGGCGATCGAGCGATTCATCGGGATGTTCGCCTTCGCGCTGTGGGATCGCGTCGAGCGGAAACTGACGCTCGTGCGCGATCGACTCGGCGTGAAGCCGCTCTACTACGCGCAGAGTGCGACGTCCTTCCAGTTCGCGTCGGAATTGAAGGCGCTGCACGTCGATCGCACGATCGACCAGGGCGCGGTCGCGCTGTACACGCGCTACGGCTACGTGCCGGCGCCGTTTTCGATTTATCGCGGCGTTCGCAAGCTGCCGCCGGGTTGCATGCTCACGCTGTCGGCCGATGGTCGCGTCGACGTCCGCTCGTACTGGAATGCGGCGCGCGTCGCGGAACGCGTCGAGCGATTTCGCGGCAGCGAGGCCGACGCGATCGAACGACTCGATGCGCTGCTGAGCGACGCCGTTCGTTTGCGCATGATCGCCGACGTGCCGCTCGGTCTCTTTCTTTCGGGCGGCGTCGATTCGAGCATCGTCGCGGCGCACATGCAGCGCGCGCAAAGTGCGCCGATCTCCACGTTTACGATCGGTTTCGAGGATCGCCGCTTCGACGAGGCGCCCTACGCCGCCGCCGTCGCGAAGCACCTCGGCACCGATCATCACGAGCAATACATCAGCATCGACGACGCGCTGAACACGATTCCGAAGCTCGGCGCGATCTACGACGAGCCGTTCGGCGATTCATCCGCGATTCCGACGCTGCTCGTGTCGCGCATGGCGCGGCCGAACGTCACCGTCGCACTCTCCGGCGACGGCGGCGACGAGCTTTTCGGCGGCTATCACCGCTACTTCCTCGGCGCGCGCAACACGCGTCGCGTGAAGCGCGTGCCGCGCGGTCTGCGCAAGCCGATCGGTCGGGCAATGAGACGCATGCCGCGATTCGCCGGCGTTGCGCAGGCCCTCGTGCTCGACGATCCGATCGAAGTTTTTCTACGGCAGGTGGGAAGTGACGATCTCCTCACGCCGGCCGAGGTACCGGCGTTCGTGCTGACGGAGCGGACGGCGTGGCCGCAACTCGACGATCCGGTCGAGCTGATGATGGTCCTCGACGCGATGAGCTATCTGCCGGACGACATCCTGACGAAAGTCGATCGCGCGTCGATGAGCGTCAGCCTCGAAACGCGCGAGCCGCTGCTCGATCATCGTCTCGTCGAATTCGCGTGGTCGCTGCCGCTGTCGATGAAGATCCGCGACGATCGCGGCAAATGGATCCTTCGCCAGGCGCTGCAGCGCGATCTGCCGGAGAGACTGGTCGAGCGCGAGAAACAGGGCTTTGGATTGCCCGTCGCGGAGTGGTTGCATGGCCCGTTGCGCGACTGGTCGGAATCGCTGCTCGAGAAAGTCGAGCATTTCGACCGCGGACAGATTCGCAACGATCAGGCGTTGTGGAGAGTGCTGATGTTTCAGCAATGGCTCGCTACAATCGCCGCCCCATGACTCCTGTCAAAACCATCGACGAACAACTCGCTTACCTCGCCAAGGGCTCCGTCGATCTGATCGAGAAGGCGGATCTGAAGGCGAAGCTGCAGCGCGGGACGCCGCTCACGATCAAGGTCGGTTTCGATCCGACCGCTCCCGACATTCACCTCGGCCATACGGTCGTGATTCGCAAGATGCGGCACTTCCAGCAGCTCGGGCATCGCGTCATTTTTCTGATCGGCGATTTCACCGGAATGATTGGCGATCCGACGGGGAAGAAGGCCACGCGCCCGCCGCTGACGCGCGAGGAGATCGAGGCGAACGCCGAGACGTACAAGCGCCAGGTCTTCAAGATCCTCGATCCCGACACGACCGAGGTGCGATTCAATCGCGAGTGGCTCGGCGCGCTCGGGTCGGACGGGATGATCAAGCTCGCCGCGAAGTACACGCTCGCGCGCATCCTCGAGCGCGACGACTTCCGCAAGCGATTCGAAGCCCATCAGCCGATCGCGATCCACGAATTGCTCTATCCGCTCGCGCAGGCGTACGACTCCGTCGCGCTGAAGTGCGACGTCGAGATGGGCGGCACCGATCAGCTTTTCAATCTGCTCGTCGGCCGCGATCTGATGCGCGAGTACGGACAGGAGCCGCAGGTCGTGCTCACGATGCCGCTCCTCGAAGGTCTCGACGGCGTCGAAAAGATGTCGAAGTCCCTCGGCAATTACATCGGCATCGACGAGGCGCCCGATCAGATCTTCGGCAAGGTGATGTCGATCTCCGACGATCTGATGTGGAAGTACTACCTGCTCTGCACGGACCTCACGCCGGCCGAGGTTTCCGAGTTGCGCGCGAGCGGCCAGCATCCGATGGAGCTCAAGAAGAGACTCGCGAAATCGATCATCCGCGACTTTCATTCGCCCGATGCGGCGGAAGGGGCGGAGGCGGAGTTCCGCAGGATCTTCAGCGAACGGCAGACGCCGACGGACATCGAGGAGAAGTCGCTGCCCGCATCGGACGAGCCGCAACTGCTCGCGAAGATCATCACGCTCGCGGGACTCGCGGAGAGCAACAAGGACGCGCAGCGCCTGATCGCACAGGGCGGCGTGCTCGTGGACGACGTGAAGGCAGAAACGACACGGCACGCGCTCGATGCGCGTGCCGGTCGTTCGTATCTGTTGAAGGTGGGGAAGCGGCGCTTCGCGCGGGTCACGTTCACGTCATCCTGAGCGAGGGTACTTCGCGAAGCGAAGTGACCGGTGAAAGAAACACGGGATAAATTTGCAGCCGTGGAGTCGATCGAGGAGGCCGCGGCTGCTTTGGTGCTGAAAAGCCCGA
>Ga0075425_100000575_pt1 | contig 34540 bp, 23 predicted proteins | sample SoiMethybrSBSTD4_FD_75300 | JGI IMG/M metagenome (GOLD analysis project Ga0075425, IMG submission 75300) | Bulk soil microbial communities from a Populus tree surrounding site in Tennessee, USA - Soil MetaG P. TD hybrid SBSTD4 | ecosystem: Environmental > Terrestrial > Soil > Tree plantation... | reverse complement strand
GGCCTTGGCTGACAGAATTGGAGATGTGCTTCACGCGGAAAAAATCTAGAAGCGAAACGTGCGGATCAGGGCCTAGACCTTCAGGTTCATGCGCTCAGGCGATCTCCCAGCCTCGCTACCAGCGATAAAGAAATACATATTCGCTCATGATCGTTTCTTCTTACTCGATTGTGTGCCACGAACTAAAGACGGTTGAAGATCAAAACGCGGACATTTGTCTCGAAGCACCAGGGCTGGGACGTCGATGGCAAGCGCGTTGGTGTAACTGCCGCGGATGGTTTTACCGACAACCATTTACCGTCGCTGCTGCACCAGTATCCTCGCTGCTTCTGCCCGGGAGCGGGCACGGCCAGTTCTCGAATTAGACATGCTGTGCTGAGTCCGTTTATTGCCCGGAACGACGACGGGAATTCGGGTTGGGCGGAGTTCTGCGGCGGGAGATTCGAAGGCCCTGTGTGAGTGTGCGTTTGCCGCCAAATCTGAATCCCTCCTTAGCTCGCAAGCATCTTTAGTTCAACGGAAGAATTTCGAGGTGCGAAGATGAAGCCGTTCTTTCTTATTCTTGTGGGTCCGGTGATTCTATTCCTCTCTTTTCTGAGCACTGGATGCAGTAATACAGAGGCAAAGCAACCGGCTCCGCAGGCAATGCCTGTAAATACCCAGACCATTGGGCTGGCCGCGGTGCCACGCGCCGACGAGTATGTTGCCACCATCAAGTCCCGCCGATCGGCGAGTATCCAGCCGCAAGTGGATGGCTCTCTGACCAGAATTCTGGTGAAATCCGGCGATCACGTGCGCGCCGGACAGATCTTGATGACCATTGATCCGCTGAAGCAGCAGGCCACCGTAGACCAGCAACGCAGCACCGAAGCGCAGAAAAAAGCAACCTTCGATTACAACAAAGCCGAAGTGGAACGACAGAAGGGTTTGTATGAAGGTGGTGTGACCAGCAAGCAGAATTATGATCTCGCCATCCAGGCATATGAGAACTCCAAGGCAGATTGGGAGTCAGCCCAGGCGGCGCGGGTTACGCAGGAGCGCCAGCTTGCCTACTACAACTTGACCGCGCCCTTCACTGGAATTGTCGGCGACATCCCCGTCCACATCGGTGATTACGTTTCTCAGCAGACATTGCTGACCACAGTGGATGAAAATGCCGACCTCGAAGCGTACATATATATTCCAACTGAGCGGTCACGCGACATTCGCCCAGCGCTTCCGGTGCTGATCGTTACCAGCCGTGGCGAAACCATCGAAAAAACAAACATAAATTTTATTTCGCCGCAGGTAGATAACGGGCTCCAGGGCATTCTGGTCAAAGCTCCGGTCCACAAATCCTTGGACACATTCCGCAATGAACAATTAGTGAAAGCGCGAGTCGTTTGGAGCACCGCTCCCACGCCGACGGTACCCGTGCTGGCAGTCACGCGCATCGGAGGCCAGTCCTTCGTTTATGTCGCAGCCGATTCGGACAAAGGAACGGTAGCCAAGCAACGGGCCGTCATTCTGGGAGATACCATTGGCAACGATTATGCGGTGATGGAGGGGTTGAAGGTCGGTGACAAAGTCATAATCTCTGGCATTCAATTCTTGATCGATGGCGTGCCCGTAAAGCCAATCAGTTAACTCGCGGATTTCTGGTATTCCCGCGGTCAGACGCGGCTACAGAGGAGGGTCCTCTTTGGTAGATTTTTTCATTCGACGGCCCATTTTCGCGACGGTTTGCGCGTTGCTGATCATCCTGGCAGGTGCGGTTTCCATTCCCACGCTGCCGATCTCGCTGTATCCCGCGCTAGCTCCGCCGCAGGTCACGGTCAGTAGCAACTACGTGGGCGCAAACGCCGGTGTGGTTGAGTCAGCGGTTACGACGCCTCTCGAGCAACAAATCAACGGTGTCGAGGGCATGCACTATATCACCTCGACCAGCTCGAACGACGGTACCAGCAACATCAACGTGACCTTCCGCACCGGATACGACTTGAACATCGCGGCGGTCGACGTGCAGAACCGCGTAGCCACTGCGCAAGGCCGTCTTCCGCAGGAAATCAAGAACACAGGCGTGACAATTACTAAGGCGAATCCAAACTTTGTCTTCGCCGCCGGATTTTACTCACCCGACAACAGCCTTAGTAACCAGTACATCTCTAATTATCTGGACGTTTATGTAAAGGACGCCTTGAAGCGTATCCAAGGCGTCGGCGACGTCCTGATCTTCGGCGAGCGCAAATACGCCATGCGCATCTGGCTCGACCCGACAAAATTGGCTTCGCGGCAATTGACAGCAGCCGATGTAGTTTCGGCGTTACAGGAGCAAAACGTTGAAATTCCAGCCGGCCAACTGGGACGTCCTCCCGCCGATCCGAAGCAAAATTTCCAGGTAACCTTGCGCGTGGTAGGACGCCTCTCCGATCCAAAAGAGTTCGAAAGCATCATCATCAAGAACACGCGGAACGGCATCGTGCAGCTTAGAGATGTCGGACGTGCCGAGATCGGCGCCGAAAGCTACGACACCAATCTTCTCTATAGCGGGCACGAAGCCATTGGTGTTGGCGTTCAGCAACTTTCCAATGCCAACGCACTTGACGTGGACAAAAAAGCTAAAGCCGCTCTGGAGGAACTCTCCAAGTCCTTCCCACCTGGAATCAAGTACGTGATTGCCTTCGACACCACAACCGTCGTAGGCGATTCAGTCAAAGAAGTTGTCACCACCTTGGAAGAGGCAGTCCTCATCGTTATCATTGTGATCTTTCTATTCCTGCTGGACTGGCGCGCCACTATCATTCCCGCCGTAACCATTCCGGTGTCGCTTATTGGAACATTCGCGTTTATTAAGATATTTGACTTCTCGGTTAATTCGCTGACCCTATTCGGCATTACTCTCGCGACCGGATTAGTGGTCGACGACGCGATCGTTGTCATTGAGAACGCTCAACGTCATATCGACGCCGACCACACCAATCCACATGCGGCGACCTCGGCGGCTATGGCTGAAGTGGCAAGCGCGGTGGTGGCGACATCGTTGGTCCTTATTTCAGTGTTTGTGCCGGTCTCCTTTTTCCCCGGAACCACTGGAATTCTCTACAAACAATTCTCCCTGACCATCGCATTTTCAATCGCCATCTCGCTGTTCAACGCACTCACCTTGTCGCCAGCTCTGGCCGCCATCCTGTTGCGCAGCGAAGAAAAGAAATATTCAGTTTTTGACTGGACACATATCGGCTGGATTTCAAACGGTTACCGGAAGTTCGCTCACGGCGTCACCCGCGGGATCGAGGCCCTCGCGAATGGATACGGGAAAGCGATTTGCAAAGTATTGAGTTTTCGCTACGCAATGGTCGTGCTGTTCTTCATTGGTCTGGCCGCGACTGCCTACATGTATGTTCACGTGCCGACCGGATTCGTACCGCAGGAAGATCAGAATTATTTCATTGTCGTCGTGCAAGCGCCGCCCGGAGCTTCGCTCAGTTACACCACGAATATCGCCCGTCAAGCCGAGCAGATTCTGCGCGCCGATCCCGACGTCTTCGGAACCTTCGCTGTTCCCGGCTTCTCTCTCTCCGGAGGCAGCTCATCCAACTATGGCTTGGTGTTTGCTCCGCTCAGGCCAATAGACGAGCGCCGAGGAAAAGGACACGCTTCAAGCGACATTGTCGCGCGCGTCTCGCCGAAACTCTTTGCCATCCCCGGGGCCATTGTGGCCGCGTTCGAACCGCCCGCGGTCAATGGCATCGGAAGCTTCGGCGGATTTCAATTTGAATTGCAAGACCTGGGCCGCAACACTTTGCAGGACATCGACACCGTTGCTCACAAAATCGTAGCTGGTAGCCGCCAGCGCCAGGATCTACGGGGTTTGTTCACCAGCTTCACTGCTAATGACCCGCAGCAGTTAGTGCAGATTGATCGCGAGAAAGCAAAAGCCATTGGAGTTCCGATTAATCAGATCACGCAGGCACTCGGCGTATACATGGGCTCACAGTATGTGAATGATTTCGATTTCAACAACCGTTCGTATCGGGTGTATGTGCAGGCCGACCAGCCATTTCGCATGAGCGCTCGTGATCTGCGTCAATACTATGTGCGCTCTGACACCAATGGATTAGTCCCGCTCGCAAATATTGTTGCTCTGGACGAAACTTCTGGTCCACAGGTTATCAATCACTACAACCTGTTTCGCTCTGCGGAAATCGATGGCGCCGCCGCGCCCGGATTCAGTTCCGGACAAGGCTTGAAAGCCATGGAGGAACTGTCGAAGCAAAACATGCTGCAAGGTATGACCTTCAGCTGGACCGGTCTGGCGCTCGAAGAAGTTGAGGCCTCAGGCAAGGCGATCATCATCTTCGGCCTTGGCATCCTGGTCGTCTATCTCACGCTTTCTGCGCAATACGAGAGCTTCGCCCTGCCCTTCATTATTTTGCTTGCCGTTCCCATGGCGGTACTGGGCGCGCTGCTTCTCATCTCCGCACGCGGCTTGGTCGACGACGTCTATGTGCAAATCGGCCTGGTCATGCTGATTGGGCTCTCGGCGAAGAACTCGATTTTGATTGTCGAATTTGCCGAACAACTAATTGGCCAGGGCCGCACTATTATCAATGCCGCCATCGAAGCCGCCGAGCTTCGCCTTCGTCCCATTTTGATGACGTCGTTTGCGTTCTTGTTCGGCGTGCTTCCTCTGTACTTTGCCTCAGGCGCGGGCAAGCTCGGCCGGCATTCGGTTGGGACCGCAATCGTTGGCGGCATGTTATTCTCCACCGTCCTCAACCTGTTTTTTATTCCCGTGCTGTACGTCATCTTGAAGACGTTACTGGTCCGGCTCTCGAGAAAAGATCAAAAGGCGGAAATACGAGAATTGGTTTCACAACCTGCAGCTGACTAGTACGTTGGGAATCGGCACTTTGGCGCAACTTTTTTCGAGATTGAGGGAAGCCACGCCATCTACGCGTCGCAGCCGCAGGCTGTAGCAGTAATCGGCAGGTCATAACGGTCGAGGGAACCAGTTCGAGTTTTCGATCACGCGTCCAAAGACCGAACGCTCTAACAACTCCCCAAATGGGTAGTGGGCTACTTTTATCAGGATTCACCGTATGCTGCGGCTGAGTCCAGGCATGGCCGCTGGCGTGACGGATCGGCTCCGGAGCCTAGAGGATTTGCTCGCCCTCTGGAAGCTTACGAACAGGGGAGGGCGGAAAGATCGGCGTGATGAGGATACTTGAAGCGATTGGCGGAATCCTGCTCATGTTGGGCGCAACCTATGTGGCTGGGCGGGCATTGTTGCTTGGGGCCGCGATTCGAGAAAAAGTACACGGCAAGCCTGAACCACCGATGGGTATTTTCAACGGCAAGATTCCAAAGTAGCCGACTACTCCCAAACGCCACAGCGCGACAGAGTAAAACTGAATGTGCCGCATGTTTCCGTTCTTGCGACAAGTGCGGTCGATGATGTTGACTGGGTGCAGCACTGGTGGTATGTTTGTGCCGTTTTCCTGCGGATTTACGGCTTAGGCCCTTCCCATTCGCTGAGCTGGCGACTTCCGGCGCAGCGGCTCTCCCTAAGACGCAATTTCTGAAGCCGTTCATAGAGAGCTGGACGCTGAATGTTGGTCTGCCTATGGTGAAGCTCTATTACCCTAAACCCGACCCCCCCGGCGGCGGAACTGGATTAACGTCGCTACCACTTAGCCCTCAGTCCGATGACTTGCAAGGGCGGCGCGACCAATTAGAAGAAAAGGTTCAGGAGGAGCTTGTCCGGGTCAAACAGGAAAGAGACCAGCTTGCCCAGGATTTGGACAGTTTGCAGCAGCAGCTCAACCAGAAAACCGATTCTCACCAGGATTTAAGCCAGGAGTTGACAACGACCAAGGCCGACTTGGCGGCGAAGACCGAGTCTCACGGAGCGCTGCTCCAGAAGCTGGAAGCGACTGAACAAAAATTGGCAGCGGCGTTGAACGAACCTGGTGGCGGTGGAGTGCTTCGGACCTGGTGGGCAAAGCTAATAACCGGGCTGGTGGTCGCCGCGGTCACTGGTTCCGGGGGATTCACCCTGGGACATCGGAGTTCGACCGATCAGAAGACGGCACAAGACTTGACCACTAAGCTTGCGAACAGTGAAAGGCAAGTACAAGATATTAGTAAAGAACGGGATTCGCTGAAAGAACAGTTGAATCGAGCTTCGGTTGATACCGGGAAAGCTTCCGCGGACCTGGCCGCCAAAGACATACAGCTCAAGCAGCAGGAATCACAGCTGCGATTGACTAAGAACCTGATCGCAGCGATGAAGGAAGATGTAAAGCAGAGGACCGCGCGCGAGAACGATTTGCAGCAAAAAGTCGCGGGTCAAGCGCAGCAGCTCACTCTACAGGATCGAGCTAACAGAGATCAGGCAAGACAGATCGCGGATATTCAACAACGACATCCGTCTTACAAGTACAACGGGCTGACGTCGCGTCAGATCGATTGGAAGGTCCAGTTGCCTAATAGCAAGAACAAGCCGGCCACCACTTCCCTGGTTATCGATCATGATTTACCTGGAGTTCCGTGTACGGTTTGGATTACCTCGCATGGTGGAAAGGCAGTGTCGATTCTGGAACCGCCCGGCGAACCGAATCGGTGGAAAAAAATCACACTGTGGGTCGAAGGCAACCCCAACAGTACCGTGACAGGGCGGGTTACCTGGAACGTTCCCTGATGGCAGCGTCTTATCCCTTCCTGAATCGAAGAGCCAGCAAAAAGATATTCACAGTTGACAAGTGTCTGAGTTTGGCGTAATTAACCTGCGACTATCTTCGAGATAGTCTAGCCGCTTCCCCAAGCACAGCTAAAGAGGGGTGAAGTGTACCCCAGGGGATCCTTTAATGCGGCTATGCCTCGCAAATTTTCGACGCGATCATTATTGTCATCGGTCGCGTTCCTCTTCTCCAGGTATTCCCCCGGCGCTAAAGATTCTTTCTGAGGAGAATTTCCCATGCCAGTAAGCCCGACATTTCCAGGTGTTTATATTGAAGAAATTCCCAGCGGCGTGCGGACGATCACCGGCGTTGCCACCTCCATCACCGCTTTCCTCGGGCGAGCAGCGCGCGGGCCGGTGAGCGAGCCTACCACCATTTTCAGCTTTGCTGACTTCGAACGGCAGTTTGGAGGACTCGGGGTTGACTACCCGATGAGCTATGCGGTGCGCGACTTTTATCTGAACGGGGGAAAGCAAGCAATCATCGTGCGGCTCGTGAATACACCCGTGGCGGCACCGGCGCCTCCCGCCCCCGCACCTCCCGCCCCGGCCCCCCCCGGTCCTGCCCCCGCGCCACCTGCTGCACCTGTGGCCAAGGCAGCGGAAATCACGGTGAAGGCCATAGCCGGCATTCCGAAAATCAAGCCTGCCGACCTTCCTCTGATCGCGGCAAGCCCGGGAGAGTGGGGCAACGGTCTGGCGGTGACTGTGAACTACAAAACGAGAGAACAGCTGCCTCTGGATCCAAAGACTAACCTGCCGACAGATCTGTCCAAAGCAACCGTTTTCAATTTGGTTGTCTATGAAAAGGATGCTTCGGGAAACTTCGCTCAACAGGAGAGCTTTCTGAACGTGTCGCCGGCCGACGCCGACCCTCGCTACCTGCCGCGTGTGCTCAAGCAGAGCTCCAGCCTTGTGCGGGTGAAGAGACTAGCGGACAACTCCGACTGGTTGCCGTTTACCTTGCCCTCAGCAACGTTGCCGCCCGATCCGAAGGCCGGCACAAAGTTTTTCACCGCAGATGGCAGCGGTGCGGAAGGCGCAGGATTGGCCCCCCCCGATTTTCAGGGCGATCAGGCTCAAAAAACAGGAGTTTTCGCGCTGGAGAAGGCCGACTTGTTCAATCTGCTATGCATCCCTCCCGACCAGCGAGATACCACACTTGATCCGTCGGTCAACCAGACTGCATTGCAGTACTGCCAGGGCCGTCGCGCCATGCTGATCGTGGACTCGCCCGCCGAGTGGAGCGCCAACAAGGAGTCTGCGGCAAGCAATGCAAGGGATGGCCTTGGCGGTCTGGGACTCTCCGGCGATATCACGCGCAACGCAGCCTTGTATTTTCCTCGTGTAATAGAGGCCGACCCCTTGCGCGGAGGCCAATTGGATGAGTTCGTGCCTTGCGGCATTATCGCGGGTGTAATGGCCACGACTGACGTTGAACGTGGAGTGTGGAAAGCTCCGGCGGGAATTGATGCAGGTCTCAACGGTATCGCCGGGCTTAACGTCAACCTCACGAATGATGAGAACGGATTGCTCAACCCCCTGGGAATTAACTGTCTGCGAACATTTCCGATTGTTGGCACGGTGGTTTGGGGCGCGCGCACTTTACGCGGCGCCGACATGCTAGCCGATGACTACAAGTACGTCCCCGTTCGGCGGCTCGCTCTTTTCCTCGAAGAGAGTCTGTATCGCGGCACACAGTGGGTCGTGTTCGAACCTAATGACGAGCCCCTGTGGGCAGAAATCCGGCTCAATGTCGGCGCCTTCATGCACAACCTGTTCGTGCAGGGTGCGTTTCAGGGGCAGACTCCAAAGGACGCCTACTTCGTGAAGTGCGACAAGGAAACGACCACTCAGAATGACATCAATTTAGGCATCGTCAACATCGTGGTGGGCTTTGCCCCTCTGAAGCCCGCGGAGTTCGTCATCATCAAGGTCCAGCAAATCGCAGGCGATATCCAGACCTAGTTATAAGGAGCGCGAGAATGGCACAATTCAGCGTCAATACGAACCGTTTCGATCCCTACAAGAATTTCAAGTTCCGCGTCAAGTGGGATGGTAAGTACGTCGCCGGCGTTAGCAAAGTTGGTGGGCTCAAGCGGACCACCGAAGTTGTCAAACACCGCGAAGGCGGCGACCCGAGCAGTACTCGCAAATCGCCCGGGCGCACTGAGTACGACGCCATCAGCTTGGAGCGTGGCGTCACCCACGATACCGAGTTCGAAAAGTGGGCAAACAAAGTGTGGAATTTCGGCTCTGGCCTGGGCAAGGAAGTTTCTTTGAAAGATTTCCGCAAGGACATTTTGCTCGAGGTCTACAACGAAGCCGGGCAGCTGGCGATTACCTACAAGATCCACCGCTGCTGGGTTTCGGAGTATCAGGCGCTTCCTGACCTGGACGCCAACGCCAATGCAGTGGCGATCCAGCATATCAAGTTGGAAAACGAGGGATGGGAACGCGACTTGGAAGTGCCCGAGCCGAGTGAACCCACGTTTACCGTGCCGGCCTGACCGATATGCAAACTCCGACTACCCAAAGCCTGCTTGCTGCTTGGGAGCTGGGCCGGGCCGAGCCGCATTTGATCGAACGCGGTTTGCTGTTGCTGCTTGCTGCTTACCCCGGCAGCCCGCGACCTACCCTTGCGCAATTGAGTATCGGTGAGCGCGACAGCTTGCTGCTTGGTTTGCGCGAGCAGGCGTTTGGTCCTGGGCTGACGGCGCTGGCGGAGTGCCACCAGTGTGGCGCGCGGCTGGAGTTTCAGTTGAGAGTGGCTGACCTTTGTGTGCCTCGTGAATCTCCAGCCCTCGAGACGTTGAAGCTAAGCGTTGGGGACTACGAGCTGGAGTTTCGCTTACCGAACAGCTTTGATCTCTCAGCCGTACGGGAGACGACAGATCTCGACGACAAGAAACAGCGCCTTCTGGAACGGCTCGTCTCCCGTGCCTGGCATTGTGGCCTGGAGATCGGGACGAAAGAACTGCCGGAAGAAGTCATTGCCGCCATGGAAGACAGAATGGAGAAGGCCGATCCGCAAGCTGTGGTGCAGTTGAGTGTGCACTGCGATTGTTGTGGCCACGAATGGAAAACAGGATTCGACATCGCGTCCTTTCTTTGGACTGAAGTCGATTCGTGGGCGATTCGGATACTACGAGAGGTGCACTCTCTGGCGCGGGCCTATTCCTGGAGTGAGACGGACATCTTGGCCATGAGTCCGTGGCGGCGACGGTGCTATTTGGAGATGTTGGGCGCATGAGCGGTTATCTGACAAATCTGATTGCACGGACATTCGAACCGAGTGCTGCAGTTCGTCCACGTCTTGCCCCGCTGTTTGGCACGCCGCCACGTGACCCAGACTGGCAGGCAGCCAGCGCGCAACTGGATGTTCACCCGAGCATCTCGGAGCAATCGCCACACGAACTCCCAACGACCAGTGTAGCGACTGCAATACAGCAAGAAGCAAAGGCTCGTACTGCTGCGCCTCGATCGAAGGAGCCGCCTCCAAACCGAGGCTCAGAAGACAACAAGATCGGGCAAAGAGAGAAGCTGGACATACAGGCTTCGATCATCAAACCAGTACAGAACGAAGAACATCTGGACAGGCCTACGCTTCCTGAAGCCCTTCCGCCGAAAGCGGTGGATAGCAGGCAGCTCACAATTTCTGAAACACACCCGCAGGGTAATCCGCTTCTGCTTCCGACAGAGAGGGAGTTATCGGCGTCCAAGTCACGAAGAGAAGACTTGACTGAGCTCGTAAAAATTTCCGGAGGCCCGGATCGAGCGGTAGTTGTCCCGCCTGACGTGAAACCGAACACCTCCAAGCCAGCTGCATTGCCGGATCAAGTTTCTTCTCGCCTTGCAGAGGATCTCCGTAGTGATTTGCAACTTTACTATTCGGTCGATCGCCCACGCTTAGGCGGCTTTCTCGATCCAATCGCAGATGTTGTGCCTGCGAAACCTGTACTGGTGCCCGAAAATCAGCAATCGCATTTCGCAGCGGGCTCCGAAACTGCGCGGTTCAAGTCGTTATCTCCTCCAGGCTCCTGGCATACTGTGGAGCGTACATCTCCCACTCCTCCCGAGCCGACTATTCATGTGAGTATCGGCAGGGTTGAAGTTCGCGCGATCTCGCAGCCCCCAGCCAAGAATTCCCCGCGACCGCCCTCCACCGGAATCGGTCTCGAAGAATATCTGCGCCGGCGATCGGGGCGGACTCGTCCATGAGTAATCCCCTCGCTATCGCCGCGGTTACGGCCACGCTCCGCAATCTTTTGACCAAGGGGCTTGCGACTGACCCAGACCTTGCCGACGCTACCGTCACTATGCAGCCTCTGGATCGCGCACGAGTGAATGGGAATAACGCGAACCAGATGAATGTGTTTCTCTACCACGTCCTGCCCAATGGCGCGTGGCGGAACCTGGACATGCCCGGTCAAGTGAGATCCGGAGAAACCGGCGTGCCAGTTCTGGGACTCAATCTCTATTACCTTCTGACTGCATTCGGTCGTGACAATGACACCCAGCGCCCCTTCAGTCATCAGCTGATGGGCCGGGCGATGAGTGTGCTGAACGACCACCCGTTGCTGGGCGCTGACGAAATTAAAACAGCGCTTCCCAACAACGATTTATGGAAGCAAATCGAACGCGTGAGATTCACTCTGCAACCATTTTCAGTCGAGGAGATTGCGAAGCTGTGGACGGGATTTCAGACAGTGTACCGGCTATCGGTGGCGTACGAAGCAGCGGTCGTGCTCATCGAGAGCGCCCGCCCAGCACGAACGCCTCTGCCGGTGTTGATGCGAGGAGCAGGTGACAGCGGAATTATCGCTCAAGCCAACTTGCTGTCTCCATTTCCTACCATTGATGAGCTGCTCATAGACGAGTTGCTCATACCGGGAGGGCAACCAACTGCAAGCCTGGGCAGTGTGCTCACGCTGAACGGACACAACCTGGTCGGCGATCAAAGCAATGTCCAATTCTCGAACCGGTTCTTCACGACTCCCGTGCCGGTTCTCCCCGAAAAAGGCGGGACAGACAGCCGGCTAACGGTGCAGATTCCAAATAAGGCTGCGGATTGGCCGGCAGGAATGTATACCGTCGCCGTAGTTGTTACCCAAGGTAAAGATGATCGCATAAGCAATGTAGTAGCCGTGCCGGTAGCACCGCAGATCACCAGCAAACTTCCCATGAACGCCAAAGCAGTGAACGGGAACGTAACCCTCAAATTGACGTGCTCACCAGAAGTCAGACCAGAACAGCACGCAGCCTTGCTTTTGGGCGGGCAAGAGGTCTCAGCGGCGGAACATCCTGCGCAGACCAAGCAGCTCAGTTTTGCGGCACGGGGTGTGGCTGCAGGTGAATATTTCATCCGCTTGCGGGTAGATGGAGTTGATTCCCAGTTGATCGATCTCTCTTCGAGTCCGCCGAAATTCCACGACAAACAAAAGGTCGTGATCACATGATGGATCTGGCTTCTTGGGAAACTGGCAACTCGAAGTACCTCTCTCTAGCGCTGGTATGCGTGAGATTGCGTTTAGCGCGTCAGGCAGATCTTCGGATACATGATCAGATCCCAAATCATGGAGCACCGGGCGAGAGCGCACTAACCGCTCTCAACAGTAGGTCAGCCGCTGATGCGGCGACGCAGGCTACCGCGGAACTCGCTGAACTGAAAGCCAGCATGGATCCGCCACCCGCGCTTGAACTATTGCGCCAGAAGCTGGGGCTGTCTGAGTTTGAACAGAATGTGTTGCTGCTCTGTGTGGCAGCGGAACTGGATACAACTATCCCCGCGCTGTGTGCCGCCGCGCAGGGCGAATCGAGTCGCGCTTATCCGACATTTGCACTGGCACTCTCAGTTTTTGACCAGCCCACATGGGAAGCGCTGTCGCCGGAGCGGCCGTTGCGTTTCTGGCGACTGATCGACATTAACCAGCCCGCCGCCCAGGCACTAACTACAAGTTCATTGCGAGTGGATGAACGTATTCTCAACTACGTTAAAGGGCTTAATTATTTGGACGACCGCCTGGCGCCTTATGTTGCGCCGATGCTCCCGGCGTGTGCCCAGGCAACGATGCCGGAGTCACAACAAGGATTTGTCGATCAGATAATTTCTCGATGGCGCCAGCCACGAACCGAGCCGCTTATCCCCACCGTACAACTCCTGGGCCCTGATATGGCCAGCAAACACATGGTAGCCTCCCGGGTTGCAACCATCATCGGCCACAGTCTTTACCGAATGGCGGCGGATGCGCTGCCTCATCAGGCGTCTGATCTCGAACTCCTGGCGAGGCTCTGGCAGCGCGAGAGCGTGCTCTTGCCAGTTTCGCTCTATATCGACTGGCAGGAAACCGACAATGCATCTTCGGATTCCCATTCCAGCCCAGTCCGGCGTTTTCTTGCCCGCTCCGATGGCTTCTTCTTCCTGGCCTCGCGAGAAGCCGTTTCCAGACTTGGACGTGATTCCTGGACACTGGACATTGCAAAACCTACCGGCCCAGAACAGCAATTGGCATGGGAACAAAATCTTCGATCCAGCGACAGGAAAACGTCAGCATTGCTGGCCGACCAATTCAATCTGAATGTCTCTGACATTCAGCAAATTGCAGAACGAGCTAAATCTGAGGAGGGCCCGCACAACGGATCAGTTAAAGAACGAGTGTGGGACGCCTGCCGTGTCCACGTCCGCCCGTTTCTCGATAGCTTGGCGCATCGCCTGGAGGCAAAAGCGACATGGGACGATATCGTTCTGCCCAGCGATGAGATGGCTCTGCTGCGCCAAATTGCTGCCCAGGTAAGACAACGCGGCAAAGTCTATCGCGAGTGGGGCTTCGCCCAGAAAATGAATCGCGGCCTCGGGATCAGCGCTCTTTTTGCGGGCGAGAGCGGCACCGGCAAAACCATGGCCGCGGAAGTGATCGCCAATGACTTGCGATTGAATCTTTATCGCATTGATCTATCCGCTGTCGTCAACAAATACATTGGCGAGACGGAGAAAAACCTCCGCCGTTTGTTTGACGCTGCTGAGGATGGTGGCGCCATTCTCTTCTTTGACGAAGCCGACGCGCTCTTTGGCAAGCGCAGTGAAGTTAAAGACAGCCATGATCGCTACGCCAACATCGAGATCAACTACTTGCTGCAGCGGATGGAATCCTATCGTGGGCTGGCGATTCTTGCCAGCAACATGCGGAGTGCGCTGGATGCTGCGTTCACCCGCCGCTTGCGTTTCATCGTAAGTTTTCCGTTTCCGAGCGCTGCCGAACGCAAGCGCATCTGGCAAAAAGCATTTCCGGTGCAAACGCCACTCAAGCCTTTGGATTACGACCGCCTGTCACGCCTCAATTTGACTGGAGGCAGCATTCACAACGCCGCGATCAATGCTGCTTTCATAGCTGCGGAGGCGGGGAAATCCGTGACCATGACCGAGGCATTGGCAGCGGCGCGCAGCGAGTTCATCAAACTCGACCGCCCCATCAGCGAAGCCGATTTTCACTGGCTGGAAGCCCGCGAGGTGGTGGCTTGAACATCCGACTGCATATTGATCGACTCGTCCTGGACGGACTGCCGGTGAACAACGTCCAGAGTCCCCAGGTAAAGGCCGCCGTCGAGGCCGAGTTAACGCGACTGCTGACGGCGGACGGTTTGAACAACGAAATCCGGGGAGGCGGCGCCGTGCCACGCGTTCCGGCGAATGCATTCCACCTGTCACAGCATGACTCACCGACTCGTGTCGGCAGGCAGATCGCGCAATCGGTTTACGGAGGCATTGGAAAGACGAAATGAGTGAGCGCTCCATCGCACCAACGCGGCAGGCAGCGGCGCCTGTGTTGTCGCAAGTACCCGGCGGGCTGCTGCAGCGCCAGTGTGCGTGCGGGCAGCACACTATGGGAGGGGAGTGCCAATCTTGCCGGATGAAGCGGATTCCTTCACGGCGTCATGCCAATGATCGGGAGTCCTTTTTTCGAGGCCCTCAAAGCCTGATGCGGATTCAATCGCTGACATTGCAGCGGCAACCAACCGTAGGCTGGACCGGCTCCGGCAGCCTTAACGCGGGACCAGGTTCGGTGGGAAGGATCCGGCGCATCCCTTTGAGCGGGCTACAACAAGGTCACCAGACCGGCTCTGGTGCGACACCAACGGGCAGGGCTATCGTACTGCTGCCTAACAATTTTGACCCAACCCAGCCGACCCAGGTTCTCATTTTCTTTCACGGCTGGGCCCCGCCGCAGGGATATGTGGAAAGCGCAGGATCTTATCTCGACCGGGACGTTCATCACCTTGAGCAACAAATGGAAGCGAGCAGCAAGCAACAGCTTATCGGTATGTTGCCCCAGGGCGATGCTAAGTCTTCGTTCGGCCAAACCGGAGGCAAGAAGTCGTTCAACAGCGACGCCTTCCTGACGGAAATCCTTGGGGTGTTGAAGGCCACGCAGACCTGGCCGAGCGTGCCATCGGTTACGAGCGTGATGATCTCCGGCCACAGCGGCGCCGGAGAATTGATCAACGAGCAACTTCTGGCATCGTCCGCTCCCCCGGTCGGCGTCCCTCTGGTCACCACCTCTAGCCTGCCATCGAAGGTCGGTACGCTGAAAGAAGTGGCGCTGTTTGATGCCATCAACGGACCCAAGGAACTAGCCGCAGTCAAAAGTTGGTTACAGAAATCACTGGGCGACGATCTGACCGCGCTAAACGGTTTCTCAAGTGATCAGGACAAGCTCAAGTATCTCAAGAGCAGCACGCGGTTCCGCGCCTACTACAGCCACACCAACAACGATTCCTATGTGGCGCGGCACATTGAGGCGCGCAAGACCATCGACGATTGGCTAAGTTCGCACGCTGCCCAGCTGGGCGGCGTGGGCTCGCCTGTCTACACGGCCTTGGACAACAACTACAAAATATTTGACGTGGGGCACTCGGACCACTCGGCAGTAATGTCGCGGGGCAACAAGTTGCAGGATGCACTGAGCGTAATGCCCAAGAGAAAAGTGAGCGTCGAGCCCGGGCAAATGACCGCTCCCTCGCAAGTGCACGAAACACTGAGTTCGGACGGGCGTCCGTTGGATATTGAAACGCGCTCCTGGGCGGAGAATACGTTTGGCCAGGACTTCAGCCAGGTGCGCATTCACACGGGAGAGAAGGCGGCAGAATCGGCTCGCGCGGTACAAGCGTTGGCCTACACAGTAGGCCGCGATGTAGTGTTTGGTGAAGGACAGTATCTACCCAGCACAGCGGGTGGCCGAAGGCTGCTGGTGCACGAACTAACGCACGTGATACAGCAGCGCGCAGTTTCCACTCCGTACCCGAGCATGCTGGAAATGGGGCACGCCAACGATGCGTTTGAAGCTCAGGCCGAACAACACGCACGGCAGTTTTCTACCGACTGCAGCTTGGGAGCAACAGTAACGCCCACCTTGCAGCGTGCGCCTGCGGACAGCCCTTTAAAGCGATCAGTCTGCGAAACCACGAGCAATCCTCCCGATGCCAAGCCGGGAGACTGCATCTACAAGTTTCCGGAGAGCTGCCCTACGTATGAGAACTGGATCAGTACATTCGTAAGCCTTAAGACCTTTGAAGCCCGTGCGACACCGACGCCGGAAACGCAGGGTGGTCATGTCGTCGGTCCACATGTGTTCCCCGTGATCGGAGGCGAAGCGGCGCCGCGGGATGCGAAGAAGGACAGTGAAAAAGCTACCCCCCCGCCCACGACGCAAACGGCGCCAGGAGAGAAGTTCATTGATCATCCCACGGACGTATGGGTAAAAACTTGCTTACCGTCGAACCTGCGCGCAACCGCGTATCAACTGCCTTCGGACTGCGCTGACATTGCGATCATCCTGCGCCATGTGTGGCTGGCCGCACACAAGCGTACGGAGACTTTTGGCAAGTGGACCATCGGCGACGCGGCCGGAGGCGCCGCCTCCAGCCGCGTGCGGGAAGTAATCAGAGATGTCTCGACCATCAACGTGGCCCTCATGGTGAATCCATATACCGATAAGAGCGGCCAGCCTGTGGTGTCTTTTAATGCGCTGCAACCGCTGTTACACGCCGGAGACATCTTGGTCTGGGAACATCACGACAAAGGATTCGATAAGCCCCGCACCGGAGGGCATACCCTCACCATAACGAGAGTGGAGCGCGATCCTGGTGGAAAAATCGAGTCCATCTCTGCACTGCAAGGAAACGAGCCAATTTTTGGAGACCGTGACGAAGGTTCCGCGGCAGATGACAAGGCCAAAATCATTAAGGCATTGAAACTCAAGGATACGAAAGCAAACCGGGACGAACTCGGCAGTGAGCCTGGCCGCCGAATTGAAACAAATGTTCTGAAGGGGAACGATTTGAAGGACAGCGATCCCGAAACTGACAAGACGAGTCAGAAGACGTGGAAGTGGGGCGCCGAAACAATCCTGATTGCAGCAGGCCCGCCCAAGTCCGCGCAGCGGCCCAAGATGCAGAAGGAAGCGGGCAAACTACTTCGCCGCCTTTCTGACTGGTTCCCAAAGCTCAAGACTGCGACTCGCGCGGCGATGCCCGGAGTTTTCGAGGCTGTGCTGGCAGAAGCCCGTGCCATGATCGAGGCCGGAGAGACCGTCGCAGATAGTGACATGCAGGTAATCGGACAAACGACTGGGGAACGAGTTTGGGAATTGGCCAAGGCGGACAAGGGTTTGGGAGACCAGTCCCATTTCGCCTTACAGAGCCAATTGAGGTCGACGCTAAAGGCGTTTATCGGTAGCCCGACCGGTGGCAATCCTTATCGGATCCAACTTTCGTTTGGAGTGATCGACGCAGCTTTCAACCTCGCCTCGCGCGGTGGTACAGACATCCGGTTTGCGCAGACTGCACCTCCCAAGGGAGAACTGGTCAAAGTGTTACTGACCGGATTTGATCCTTTCGATCCCAGCGGCAACATGGCCCCACCACAGCCGGGCGCATGGAACCCATCCGGAGCGGCCGTTCTGGCATTGGACAACCAAGCCATTCCGGTTTCACTGGACAAAGGCAAGAAGGCGCTGGCAGCGGTTGAAGGAGTGGTTCTGCCGGTAGATTTCAATGATTTCCGCGGCGGCCTGGTGGAGCGCATTCTGAAGCCGGTCGCCAAGGACGTGGACGCTGTGATCACTGCCAGTGTGTACTCGGATCTGCCTGCCGGGGCTCCCGTGCGCCTGGAGCGTTACGCCGTGGGTGTCCATAGTTTTGGAGGAGGTGAACCCATCCCGGCTGCGGAGAAGGGCAGCCTTGGGCCGGCGATCATCGAATCCTCTGCTCCTTTGGAACAAATCAAAGCGGAAACCAAGCAGCCTGCCTCAAAAAGAGCAGGAGAGATTTCCGAGCCTGTTATTGGCGAGAGTATTACGTTCCGATTTGACGGAGACGCGGACGCAGCTGCCGCTGCTTCGGCGTTGACTAAGGCGTCGAAGGACTCTGCGGCAGCGTCCCGAATTCGACAGATAGGCTCAACCTTGGTGATCTCTGACCATGATGCCATTCAAACCATAGCCCGGACTACGACGCGTGATACCAAAGGCCGGGGATTGGGCTTCGAAATAGCCGGCCGCAAATTTCACGCATCCCTGATGCAAGGCCCGGGAGGAGATTTCTTATCCAATGAAGTGTCTTTCCGCACCCTTCGCTTCTTGGAGGAAACGAAGAGTCCCAAGTCGCCAATTTCCTTCCATGTTCATACCGAGCCAGGCAACGTAATTCCGCAGGAATCAGGGACCAAGGCTGCCAGGAAAGACCAAGCAAGTGACATGAAGAAAGCTACCGGCATTCTCGATCGACTCATAGGCACATTGCGAAAACTAATTTCAGTGGTAACAAAAATCATTGTGGCAAAGAGGAGCGGAAACGTACCCGAGCACCCCTGAGTCGGGAGCGGTGATAGGAGGGGAAGCGCAGAGCAAGTGGAAACTGGATCTTCGAGGAATGCATGAGTAATCGGCAACCAGCGCATGGCAAGGGATTGAGATCGACGCCCTCATTCACCCCGGTCGCAAACCGGGTACTGCAGCGCCGATGTGCCTGCGGCCAGCACGCCGGCGGTGGCCAGTGCGATGAATGCAAGAAGAATGAAATGTTGCAGCGACATCCGGCTAGTTCGAGAGCTACAAATGCAGTCCCGCCTATCGTGAATGAAGTGTTGCGGTCGCCGGGCCAACCGCTGGACCGGGCCACCTGCGCCTTCATGGAGCCGAGGTTCGGACACGATTTCAGCCAGGTGCGCGTACATACGGACGCTCAGGCGGCAAGGTCGGCGGGCGCAGTGGACGCCGAAGCTTACACGGTCGCAAACCATGTGGTGTTCGGATCTGGCTTGTTCCAGCCGCATGCCCCGGCCGGTCTACAACTACTAGCTCATGAACTGACTCATGTGGTGCAGCAGGCTTCTGGCAGCGTGGGCGCCCCTAGTAGGGTCGCGGCCATCGATCCCCATCCCGGCATGGAAGCCGAAGCCCGGGCCTCTGCCCAGACACTCGGACAAAAGTTTCCGCTCAGGGCGCCGCCGACGCCAGGAGCATCGTTGCAACGCCAACCGACCGGAACGAGCTCCACTGCCAAGAAGACTCCCGCTCCTCATATCACCGAAGTACGAGTCAACCAGAACACCAGCCAGAGTGTAAAGGCAACATTCAGTGATGGCAGCACGGCTGGAGACAAATGTTCTACTGGTAAGGGGCATTGCTGTTTCGACGAGACTTCCGGTACCGCCGAAGGCGGTGCCTGCTCGGAAGCGCGCTCCAACCAGGTAGGGAATAACTGCACTCCAGTTGGAACCTCCTTCAAGGTGACGACGAAGTTGCCGAAGAACGGCGACATTGAGTTTTGGACCCAGTTTCACGACGCGAAGAGCGTTGCCCTGCACGCCTACAGCCCGGTCGATGGCACGCCTCTGTCCCACGGGTGTGTGCGCCTGCACCGGCCCATGGCAAAGACGATCTTCGACGGTGCCCGAGAAGGGATAACCCGCGTCATAGTGGAAGGGGAGTCCAGACCCAAATGCAATTACGCCCCGTTGCAGGCTGAATGGGAGGGTGATTTCCGGTCCGCGGGAACCAAGCCACCCGACGGTCAGACGGTTGATCCCCTCCTGGGGCGGCGCCTGACTCCTGAGGAAGTCGGACGAGAGCGGCGGCACATTCAAGGTGCTCGGCGGGAAATGCGTTCCGCCCTGGATGTGAACGATCCCGGACTGGATGCGGAAGTGGCCTTTTGGCGTGGTGGCGCATCGATCGTTTCGAAAATTCCTCGCTGTGTTCCCACGCTGACCACCGAGGAGCAGAAGACTCCGACAGCCAAGGCGTCTGGATTCCTGACTCCCGGCGCCGCTGCCACTGCAGCGAGATTCACTGCCGCGCTGAATCGAACCAGTTCGTCGGCGGACGCCGAGAAAGTGGTTCGCAAGTTTGGCGAACAAGCCTGGCAGGACTCGACCGCAGCGGCCCGCGCAGGCGGCGCTGGTACGGACGACCGACAACTCTACTGGACCCGCCTAGTGTTGTCCAACACGCTTCGGCAGTGGGACCCCATGTGGCGCCGTACCGATGCCGACACTATGCGGCGCCTGCACAGCCGTCTTCTCCTTCTGCTTGAGCAGACCTCGCGTGGAATAACGACAGCTGCCTTCCCGGCAACGCCGGACTTGAAGCGAATCCTGATCAGCGGGTTCGATCCGTTCGGCTTTCCAGGTGGCGGTGACATCCGGCAAAGCAATCTTTCCGGAGCCGCGGCTTTGGCGTTCGACGGTGAAACTCTGACTGCTGGTGCTGTCTCGGCGCGGATTGAGGCGGTTGTCTATCCCGTCCGCTACGCCGACTTCGATTCCGGTGTGATCGAGAACTTTCTTCGCCCCCACTTGACTGGTCCTCAACCACCGCATCTGGTGATGAGCATCAGTCAGGGAGGAAGCCAGTTCGAGCTTGAGGAGTTTGCTGGACGGCGGCGGTCGACGGATGCCTTCCAGGAAAATCTGGGCCTCGTGTCAGGCGGATCTCCAACCAATCCGGTCGAGGCCCCCGGACTCGCCAGCGGACCGGAGTTTCTGCGCACGAATGTACCTGCGCCCATGCTGGGTGCGATGCGGGGTGCAGTGGGGCGAAAAGGTGCCATTCCAGGCGAAACCAGCGTCCAGTACTTGCCGCCTAAGGCGGCCAAGGCACAGACAAGCGCGGCCGGACCGCCGGCGAATCCCGGTAAAGCGGTGGAGGGTTCGGGAGGAGGCTTCCTGTCGAACGAGATCTTCTACCGCAACAGCCTGCTGCGTACGCAGACTGGGTCTACCGTTCCCACGATTCATCTGCATACGCCGACGTTGGCGCCCGGCGCCACGGATGCGACTCGAAACACTTTGATTGCGACCATAAGAAACATTTTGCAGGCTACTCTGCCGCATTTGTGAGGCGACAAAAGACTTATGACCACATTCCCTGGTTCACCCCGACTTCTGAAAGGCGGCATCGTGCTGCTGGACCCGACTACCAGCCAGCCAGTACAGACGATCGTGTTGCAGTACAACCCGGACACGCTCACCCGCACGCTGCAGTTACAGGGGATTGGTCCAGAGCCGGGAGATCGCATGGAGGCTTTGCGGCTCAAAGCGCCGCCACTCGAGACCATCAAGCTCGACGCGGAAATCGATGCCACCGACCAGATGGAAACTGCCGATCCCACCACTTCGCAACTGGGAATCTATCCCCAGTTGGCGGCGCTGGAGACGATGGTATATCCGTCCAGCAGCCAATTGCTCGCCAATGACAGCCAGTCGCAGATGGGCACTCTCGAGATTGCTCCCATGGAAGCGCCGCTTTCCTTATTTATATGGAGTGAAGTGCGGGTGCTGCCGGTGCGGCTAACCGATTTCAGCATCACTGAAGAGGCTTTCGATCCCAACCTAAACCCCATTCGCGCCAAGGTCAGCCTTGGTATGCGCGTGCTTACAGTCAACGATCTCGGTTTCGCGCACAAGGGCGGCAGCCTGTTCATGGCCTATTTGCAGCGAAAAGAACAACTAGTGAGTAAGGCCCCGCGCGGAACTCTAAGCGCGCTCGGGCTGAAAGGAAATCCATGAGCACTCTTCCGCAAAACCTGCTTGCACCGAGTGCAGTAAGTACGACGGTATTTCCTATTACCAGCCGTTATTACGGCATTGCCACTGCCACGCTTCAGGCTGTTGATGGCAAGACCATCATTTATCTGACTCGTCGTTTTCTGCCATCCGCCGACAGGTTTGCCCTATTGCAGGAACATTTCGTCAGTCAGGGCGAGCGGCTCGACAACATCGCCGCCCAGTACCTCGGCGACCCCGAAGCATTCTGGCGGCTTTGCGACGCCAATAATGCGATGCGTCCTGACGAGTTGACGGAGACACTTGGCCGACGGCTGCGCATCACGCTGCCAGAAGGGATACCGGCGCAACGCAATGCTTAGAGGGTTCTACTTAACGTTGTTGATGGGGCCGATGGTGCCAATCCCTGCGCCGCAGCCGGTGGTTGACGCACTGACCAGCGCCCAAATCACCACCAGCGCCGGATCGGCGAGCGGGTTTCAACTCACTTTCGCGATAAGCAAAAAGTCCCTGCTGAACCAGGTGTTGTTGCCAGCAGGGTTCTTCGACCCCAAGATTCGCGTGATTCTGGTCCTCACTATGAACGGGCTGCCGACCGTCCTGATGGACGGGGTAATCACCCAACATACTGTGACTCCGAGTAATGATCCGGGGCAGTCAACCCTGAGTGTGACCGGCCAGGACCTCACGCTAGTAATGGATTTGAAAGACGAGAAGATGTGTTTTCCCGGTATGCCGGCGGAAGCTCGCGTTGCCCTGATCTGCCTTAAGTATTTTCTGTATGGCATCGTGCCCTTGCCGATACCGACCGTGCTGATGGACATACCGAACCCCATCGAGCAAATTCCCGTCCAGTCCAGCACCGACCTCCAGTACATCCAGGCGTTGGCCGAGGAAGCGGGGTACGTGTTCTACATCGACCCCGGCCCGCTTCCAGGGATGAACATTGCCTATTGGGGCCCGGAAATTCGCATTGGAATTCCCCAACCTGCATTGAACGTGAATATGGATGCCGAGAGCAACGTCGAGTCGCTGAGCTTTACTTGCGACGGACTGGCGAAGAAACAGATGGCGGTCTCCATCACCGAGCCGAATACCAAGATCACGATCGACATTCCAATTCCCGATATTGGCATTCTGCGACCACCCCTGGCTGCACGTCCGATCTTCCCACTCCGCACTAAGCCGGTGCCTTGCTCGTCGAAGTGGAGTCCGGTACAGGCTATGCTGCTGGGTCTCGGCCAGACCGCGCAGGCCTCGGACTCGGTCAGCGGCAGCGGCCAGCTCGATGTTCTGCGCTACGGCCATATTCTGAAGGCGCGGCAATTGGTCTCGGTTCGCGGCGCTGGCCTTGCCTATGACGGGTTTTATTACGTGAAAAGTGTGACTCACAACTTAAAGCGCGGCGAGTACAAGCAGAGCTTCTCGCTGGCACGCGATGGAATGATTTCATTAACTCCACAGGTGATGCCATGAATGGAAACGGGGATGACTCGGACAGCAGTTGTGGCCCGAAAGGTAAACCAAAATTCTGGGGCCGGTACAAGGGAACCGTGTTCAACAACGTGGATCCTATGCAAAGGGGCAGAATTCTGGTCTCGGTGCCAGATGTGTTGGGCAACGACCCGTGTCTGTGGGCGGAGTCAGCCAGCCCGCTGGCGGGGTCGGCGATGGGTCTCTACTTTGTCCCTCAGATCAAGTCCGGTGTCTGGATCGAGTTTCAGCAGGGAGATATTGACTACCCCATCTGGACCGGCTGCTGGCGCGGCAACACCCTGGACTTACCCCCGATCGTGAAAACGTCTCCCCCGGTCACACCGCCCATTGTGCTAGGCACCTCCTTGCAGAACCTGATTCAGATCAGCGACGTTCCGGGACCTACGGGCGGGATTTTGATCAAGCACATGAGTGGGGCATTCATTTCCATAAGCGACCTCGGGATCACGATCTCCAATGGCAAAGGTGCCATGATCACGATGGTTGGTACCAAGGTGGACGTCAATAACGGCGGCTTAACGGTGTTGATGTAGGCAATTCAGGAGGCAGTCGATGCCGGGCTTTCTGCTTCACAAGTTGGCTGGCGCCCAGTGTCCGCACCAGGCGCTGGTAATTATTACTCCGACGCAGACTCGCGTTACTGTGAGCACCCAGTTTGTGGCGACGGCCAGCAGCGCCCTTACGGTGGCTGGGTGTCTGTTCCAGGTTCCAATTCCAGCCCCGCCAGGGACGAAGCCCCAACCCTGCGTGCGGGTTCAATGGGCACTGATGTCGGCTCGAGTCCGGGTGAATTTTGAGGCGGTGTTGCTGCAGCCTAGCCTTGGCTCGGGACCTGGCTCTTGCCTGAGTGTCGAGCAAATTCCGGCTGGGCCTCCGACGGTCAGCGCTATGCAGCAGCGAGTGATTGGATCATGAGTCTATGAATATTGACTACCCATTTCGCTTCGATCGACGCGGTAGCACCGCCACCGCGAATGACGAAAAGCATGTGCGCGACATGATTGAGGAGCTCTTGTTCACTAACCCTGGAGAGCGAGTAAATCGTCCTGATTTTGGAAGCGGCGCCATGCAGTTGGTGTTCGCGCCCAACAGCCCGGAACTCGCCGCCGCTCTTCAGTTCACGGTGCAAGCGGCGTTGCAGCGCTGGCTGGGGGACTTGATTGAGGTGCAGAAGTTGGAAGTCACCAGCGAAGATTCAACCTTGAACATTGAGGTCCAGTATGCCCTGCGGCGGACCAATCAAGTTACGACGGCGCGGTTCACGCAAACGGTGTAACGAATGATTCCGAAACCTGACGCAATTTGCCTGGACCCGCAAAGGCGGGTGGAAGTGCGCACCCACGGGCTCAATGGAATCGACTACGTGGAAGTCAGCGACGACCAGCTTACGCTGACCGTATATTTCTTGCGCCAGGCGCCTGAAAACATCGAGAAGGAAAACATCGTGATCAGCGGCGGTACGCGCAGCCAGGGAATCCGGGCAGTGGATCTGCGCCTGTGCTCGGCTGACGATCCCGATCAGGATGATTGCATGCTGGTGATGGTGGACAAGGCGGGCGACTTTTCCACTTACACGTTGCGGCTGGCGGAAGTGGATGAGCAGGGACAGCCGACCAGCAAGCCGCTTGCGGGACTTGATCCCCGATATGCTCAGATCGATTTTACTTTCTCTGGGAGCCGTCACAGCGATCTGGACTGCAAACAGGAATCCACCTGTCCGGCGCCGCAGCTTCCTGCACCTGACATCAATTATCTCGCCAAAGATTACGCGAGCTTCCGGCAGCTGCTGCTTGATCGCCTGGCGCTGATTATGCCCGAGTGGCAAGAAAGGCATGCGCCGGACGTGGGTATTGTGCTGCTCGAGATCCTGGCGTATGTCGGAGACTATCTGAGCTACTACCAGGATGCGGTGGCGACAGAAGCCTATCTGGACACCGCCCGTCAGCGCATTTCTGTCCGCAGGCATGCACGACTGGTGGACTATCGAATGCATGAGGGCTGCAACGCGCGTACTTGGGTCTCGGTGGAGACAACTTCTGAGGCAGCAGAACTTGGTCCGCGCGACATCATTTTCATCGCCGGCTTTCCCATTGCTTCTCCGCAACAAGGAGTCGTGCTTAGCGACGCAGACCTTGCCCGTGCCAGCAGCGATAGCTACGAAGTTTTTGAACCCGTGACTACAGGTCCCATCCGCCTTTACCAGGCCCACAACGCCATACATTTCTACACCTGGCGAGATCGGATTTGCTGCCTGCCCGCAGGCGCGACATCTGCGACTCTCCGAGATGAATGGGAATCGGCTACGCCCGCAACTCATGAGACCGCGCCGGAGGCGCCAACCCCGGTAACGGGCCGAAAGAAGCAGCCGCGTTCCGCCGATCTCGCAACTGGGACTTCCCAACCAGATGCAAAGAGCTCTCCCGATCGCGCTCGAAAACTCCAACTCAAGCCCGGGGATGTATTGCTCTTCGAAGAAGTAATCGGTCCACATACGGGTTCTCCAGACGATGCAGACCGCTCACACCGGCACTTCGTTCGTCTAACAACGGTCGAGCCGAGCATCGATCCGCTCGATGACACTCCAGTCGTCGAAATCAAATGGGCAGTGGATGACGCACTGCCATTCCCGCTTTGTCTTTCAACCATAGGGCCGGCACCGGAATGCGCTTACCTTCATCATGTCAGCATCGCTTGTGGCAATGTAATTCTGGTCGATCATGGCCGCTGGACTGAGCAAGAGGAAGTAGGAACGGTCCCGCTGGCGTCCCAAAACCAGACTTGCCGGCGGGCAAAGCACCCGTCCGACTTGCAAATTGTGGCTGGTAAATTCCGTCCTTCGTTGAAACTGGCCCCTTTAACATTTCGAGAAAGTTTTAAGGAAGGAACGCCGGCCGCGCGTTGCCTGCTGCAGGATCCGCGATCCTCAATACCTCAGATTGAATTGACAAGCATTGCACCTCGTCCCGATGGCACTGGTCCCATGTTCAGTTTTGGTGACCTCAATGATACGTCGGCAAATCTGGTCGAGAAGTTGGCGGTCAGCGCAGACCCTGCTTGGCAGCTTTTCCGTCAAAGTCTCTCAGTCAGTACACAGACGGCACTGAACCACTTTGACTCCGCAAAAGACGATCCCAAGAAACTTGCCGAAGTTCTGCGCAATGAGATGAACAGTTTTGTCCGCCACTGGACTCCTAAACCCGATCTGTTGCGAAGTCGGTCGCAAGACCGCGACTTCGTGGTGGAAATGGACGATAGCGGAACCGCACATTTGCGATTTGGCGACGGTGAACTAGGCCGCGCTCCGGAAGCAGGAGAAAGCTTTACTGCAACCTACCGTCTGGGAAACGGACCGTCCGGCAATATCGGCGCCGAGACCATTGATCATGTTTTCTTTCCCGGTACGCCGATTGACGGGTTCACTCCGCAAAACCCGGTGGCGGCGCAGGGCGGCACTGCCCCGGAATCACTGGATGAAGTGAGGATGTTTGCCCCGGGTAATTTTCTAAAACAACTGGAACGTGCGATCACCGCCGATGACTACGCTACTCTGGCCGAGCGCCACCCTAAAGTACAACGAGCCGCCGCCGTGCTCGAGTGGACGGGAACCAGATACGAAGCGCGGGTTGCAATCGATCCTCTCGGCACTGACGAAATGCAACCTCTGCTGCTGGATGACGTGCGAAAGTACTTGTACCGCTACCGCCGCATTGGGCATGATTTGACAGTTGCGCAAGCGACCTACGTCCCGCTGGCGCTTGAGATAAGTATTGGGGTCTTGCCCGACTATCTGAGCGCGCATGTAAAGTCCGCGCTGCTCGATGTTTTCAGCAACCGCATTCTGAACACCGGGGCCAAAGGATTTTTCCATCCCGATAGCTTCAGCTTCGGTGACGCGGTCTATCTCAGCCGTTTAGTAGCAGCCGCGCAGGCAGTCACCGGTGTCGAGAGTGTTGTTGTCACGCGGCTGGAAAGAATGTTCGAGGGGCCGAACTCCGAACTGGAAAACGGTCTTCTTCCGATTGGGCCTCTAGAAGTTGCGCGTTTGGACAATGATTCCCGATTTCCGGAGAACGGCACACTGATTCTCAGCCTGCGAGGTGGGCGATGACACTGCCTTGTGGATGCTGCCAGGGAATAGAAATACTGAACCCGCTGCGGACCGCCAATCGCCCTGGCTTAGACAAGCTCGCCTATCGGGTCGGCACTTACGGTTCTTTCTTCGAAACGATGTTGGCCAGGCTGTCGAGTCAGGACTTCACTGTCAGTTTGGCAACGGCGACACAGATTCCCGTCGCGGGAGGCGCACCTCCCGACTCGGTTCCAGGCACGAATACACCCCTCTCGCTACTAAAGACCCGGGCGACGAATGATCCTGCCATAGCTCTGCTCGATGCCTGGGCGATCATTGCCGACGTTCTGACTTTCTACCAGGAACGTATTGCGAACGAAGGCTATCTAAGGACTGCGACCGAACGGCGTTCGGTTCTGGAGCTGGCGCACCTGGTGGGGTATAGCTTGCGCCCCGGTGTCGCAGCCAGCGTGTTCCTTGCTTACACACTGGATCAAGACAGTGAAGCCACCATCCCTGTCGGCAGCCGCGCTCAGAACCTTCCCGCCCAGGGTGAGTTGCCGCAGTCGTTCGAAACCTCCGCCCCACTGTTTGCCCGTGACGCATGGAATAACTTGACGCCGCGGTTGACCCAGCCGCAAATGATTACGCGTGAGTCCACGGAGGTCTATGTCGAGGGAACTAATGTAAACCTGAAACCGAATGACCCGCTCCTGGTAATAGCCAGCCCAGGGAAACTGCGCCGCGTGGCGAATATCGATGTCGATTTCCAGAAGAGCCGGACAAAGGTAACGCTGCAAGATGGACCGCCGCCACCACCAGATCTTGCAGCCCCAAAATCTTCATTCGTTAACGTAGTAAATCTAGTCTCGCCCAGCGCGCCCCTCATCCAGGCGCCGGCGGAACATCCTGCGAGTTCCGCGCATTTGCCGCGCAGCGTTTCGAAAACCTTCACACCGCGGGCTGACATGACCCCAGCGCTGCTCAAAGCTTTCCACCCCAAAGTCGGCCAAGATCTTTATACAGCGTTAGAGAATGCCAGAGTCACGGTGGCGCCTGCCGCTCAAGTCCATGCTTTTCGCGTGCAAGCTGCGCCATTTGGCAACAATGCGCCATTAAAGCCGGTCACTAATGATAAAGGGATAGTGATTGGAACAGAAGAATGGCCGCTCGAGGATAGCTTGACCATCAGCATCGAGATGTCTTCTGCGGCCGAGCACGAGGTTTCTGGCGGGCGATTCACGGCAGCGCTCATGTCTGTTGTCGGACACGCCAGTGCGTTGATCAAAATCATCCGAGGCGCGGACACCGCCAGCGCAATGGTTCCCCTTTCACAGAAAGAAACCCCGCTGGGAAACTGGAAGGTCATCACCTCGACCGATCAGAAAGCCATCACGTTCGATTTCCCGGACTTCAAGGTCACCTACACGATCAGTCCCGAGCAGAAGGGCGCATTCGTTGATGTAAGGGTGAATACGAGTAAGCCCATTCGCGTTCCGGATGGACAGTCAGTGACGTCCTCAACCGGTGACCATCGCATATCTATTTCTCTTTCCAAGATGCTAACCATTATCGATGAGTCGGGGGTGGAGCCACTTCATCCCGACGTTATGCTTCTCGATTCGGTGTACGACCAGATCGTCAACGGCAGTTGGGCAGTGATTGAGCGTCCGGACTGGGAAGAGGCGAAGGTCGTCAAAGTCACTGACGTTCAGAAAGTCTCAGTGACGAAGTACGGGATGTCTGCCCGGGTGACTCAACTTAAGTTCGATCAGCCCTGGCTTGATCCGGCGCACTATCCGCAGGACCGAAGCTTAACAGTAACTCGCACTACAACCATTTCCGCGCAAAGCGAGCAACTGGCGCTGGCCGAGGAGCCAATCTCCGACCCTGTTTCAGATTCGGAGATTGAACTTGGAGCTCTCTACAGCGACTTGCAATCCGGGCGATGGCTCATCGTTAAAGGAGAACGCACAGATATACCCGACACTAGCGGCGTAACTGGAGCTGAGTTAGTAATGCTGGGAGGTGTTAAGCAAGGGGTCAAGCAAGTGCCGGCAAATGCCACGACTGCAAGTTCGGTTCCCGTTGATCCTGCCAATTCTGGGGCCTTGGCCGCAACTCAGGACCTTCCTGGAGATTCAACCCATTCTTTCCTGCAATTGGCGAACCCGCTCTCCTATCAGTACAAGCGCGAAACCGTGACCATCTACGGAAACGTGGTGAACGCTACCCACGGCGAATCGCGCAGTGAAGTCCTGGGTGGTGGGGACAGTTCGCAGGAGTTGCAGCAGTTCACTTTGCACCAAACCCCAGTTACGTTTGTGGCTGCACCCACTCCTGAAGGCACCGCAAGCACGCTTCAGGTCCGCGTGAATGATTTGCTCTGGCATGAAGTTGACACATTAGCTGATGCCACTCCCACCGAGCGTTGTTACGTTACCCAGACTGATGATGATGACAAGAAAACGATCATCTTCGGGGATGGAGTACACGGCATGCGATTGCCGACAGGGATGGAAAATGTAAAGGCGGCATATCGCAGCGGCATCGGCTCCGGTGGCAACGTAGCGGCCACGAAGATCAGCCTGTTAGCCACGCGGCCTCTGGGCGTGAGGTCCGTGATCAATCCGCTGCCGGCCACTGGTGGCGCGGACCGCGACACTCGCGATCAGGCGCGTCGTAATGTCCCCATCGCCAGCGCCGCGCTAGATCGGCTTGTTTCCGTCCAAGACTACGCCGATTTTGCCCGCACCTTTGCCGGCATTGGCAAGGCTAGCGCTACACACATATCGGACGGCAAACGCCAAGTCGTGTTTGTGACCGTTGCAGGCGCGGAAGACATTCCCATTGGCGACGACTCCGACTTGAAGAAGAGTTTGGTTCAGGCCTTCCAGCAGTTCGGCGACCCGTATCTCCCACTCGAAGTGGAGGACCGTGAACTCATGGTCCTGGTGATTAGCGCAAACCTAAAAGTGCTACCCGATTACCTGTTTGAGTCAGTGGCCCCTAAGGTCAGAGCCAGTCTGCTCGAACAATTTGGTTTCGACCGCCAGGAACTCGGGCAATCAGTGCCGTTGAGCCAGATAATCAGCGCCATCCAGGCAGTCGAGGGCGTGGCCTACGTGGACGTTGACGTTTTGGAGGGTATCAGCGAGGCAGACACTACGGACCCGGATCGCCTGGCCGCGAAACTCAAAGCTATCGCTCACGCACGAGCACCGAAACAACGCATTGACGTACGTCTCGCGGAATTGCCGTCCGGCTCCGACTCAATCAGTCCAGCACAGTTGGCCTATCTCAATCCCAAGTTGCCGGACACGCTAATCCTCACGGAGATTACTTCATGAGCGCACATACAGATCGACTGTACAACCTGGTACCGATTGCCTATCGCATGCGGGACGCGCAGCAGGGATATCCGCTTCAGATGTTGTTGCGCGTGATTGAAGAGCAGGTAGATGTGGTCGAGGACAATATTACGCAGCTCTATGAGAACTGGTTCATCGAGACCTGTGAAGATTGGGTGGTCCCGTACATTGCCGACTTGATCGGCTACCGGACTCTTGACAATCAGGAGACGCAGGATTCTACGGTTTCCGCGCTCGAAAAAGTGCTGGTCCCGCGCCGACTGGTTGCCAATACAATTGGCTATCGCCGGCGCAAGGGCACTCTGGCATTACTCGAAGATTTGGCCACCGCAGTCGCAGGATGGCCGGCCAGAGTCGTGGAATTTGAACAGCATATCGGAGTAGCTCAATCTCTGAAACACCTGCGGTCACGGCGCGGCCATACCGCTTCACTGCATTCAGCGGAGGCCCTCGATCTGATCGCCAGTACCTTTGACTCCTTCAGTCACACTTTGGATGTGCGCAGGATCAACTCGCACCGCTCGCAGAGAATGTACAACTTACCCGAAGTCGCTGTCTTTGTTTGGCGGCTGAAAGTCTTTTCTGCAACTCACACACTCGCTAATTGGGTGGAGGGAGAAGGCGATTGCTTTACTTTTAGTATTTTGGGCAATGACGTCGCGCTCTACAACAATCCTGTTCGTGAAGTCGAGCCCAACCACATTGCCAACGAACTGGATCTGCCTACGCCTATCCGCCGCCGGGCCTTTGATGAAACCAGCACTCAAGACGGGGTGGAACACCATCAGGCGAGTTCGAAGTACTATGGTGCCGACCGAAGCTTGGCTATCTGGGCGGGAAATTGGGCAGGGCTTGATCGCACTCAGCCAATTCCAGCCGCCAGAATCATCCCCGCGGATTTAAGTGATTGGAAATACCGCCCCAAAACGGGGCATGTAGCGCTCGATCCTGAACTCGGTCGGATCACATTTCCGCCGGCCCAATTACCCAAGCACGTCTGGACTTCTTATCACTACGCGTTCAGCTCAGAAATCGGCGGCGGGGAGTATGAACGCCCAGTCATTGTTCCCGTCGGCTCAAAAATCACATACTCCGTGGGTCCTGGCGCATTTTCCAGCATTCACGAGGCATATCAAAAGTGGGTGAGCGACAATCGTCCTCACGCAGTCATTGAAATTACCGACAGCGAAGTTCACAAGGGCCAGGTCAATATTCATCTCGGGAAGGACAGCAGCCTCGAGTTGCGTGCCGCAAACGGCGCCCGTCCTGTCCTTCTGGCAGACCGGCGGACCGCCCATCCGGATCCCCTGCTCATAACGGGAGAAGCGGGCAGCCGGTTCATACTCGATGGAATCCTGGTCGCGGGACGCGCCCTGGAAATTCGCGAACATGTCGACGAGGTGATTATTCGCCACTGCACGCTGGTTCCAGGATGGTCGCTACACTCTGACTGTGAGCCTCACCGCCCCGGCGAACCGAGTGTGCTGCTGATGGAAACATCCTCCAGGGTGCAGATTGAGCACAGCATTCTTGGCCCGATCGCCGTGTTCCAGAAGGAAGATGCACACCTCGATCCCATATCGCTCACCATCAGTGACAGCATCATCGACTCGACGAGACCAGACCTGCCGGCGATCAGGGCTCTCGAGGACAGGGTCGCACCCTTCGCGCTCACCATCCAGCGCTGCACGATCATCGGACAAGTTCAGGTGCATGCCCTCAGCCTTGCGGAGGATTGCATCTTCACGGGAGAACTGCTAGCCGCGCGGCGTCAGCAGGGTTGTGTGCGATTTTGTTACGTCCCGCCAGGCTCACGTACTCCGGGACGCTATCACTGCCAGCCGGATCTCGTAGAGGAAGCCGCACTAGCTCTCGCCAGAAAACACCAGCTCACACATTCGGAGAAGATCGCGCTGAGGGATGAAGAACGCCGGCGCGTGGAACCCTCGTTTGTCAGCATGCGCTTCGGGGACCCCGGTTATTGCCAGCTGGGGCAGAACTGCGCAGATGAAGTGAAGCGCGCTGCCAGCGACCGATCCGAGTTGGGCGTTTTCCATGACCTCTATCAGCCGCAGAAAGAGGCAAACCTGCGCACTGGACTTGATGAGTACGCGCCCGCTGGCATCGATGCCGGAATTGTTTTTGTTACTTAGATGAGGAGAGATTATGAACGGCGATTTTAGTCGCGACAGCTTCAATCCGGCCAAGCATTTCACCCGCGTCTTGATGCAGCAAGGGCGAGTGCAAATCGATGCCGACTGGAATGAACAGATTTCGATTTTTTGGCAGTTCTGGCGTTCCTTTGTTACCGATTCAGTGGGTCCGCACGCCGGCCCTGAGAAGGACTGCGGTTTCTACATCGCAGCCCTTGGGGACTTGCAAAAACTGCAGGTCACCAGCGAAGAGCGAAGGCGGCTGCAATCCATCCTCGGTAGACAGGGTGATTTCTTGATCTCGCCAGGACGTTATTACCTCGATGGAATCTTGTGCAGTAACGGTGAGTACCTGCTCTACTCGAATCAGCGTGGCAATCCAGAACCTCTCGTGACCAACGGGCCCCCATACTTGATTTATCTGGACGTATGGGAGCGTCACATTACACATTTCGAGGACGATTCTATTCGGGAAGTTGCTCTGAATGGTGCTGACACCTGCACCCGGGCCAAGGCTGTGTGGCAAGTGCGCGCGGAGCCGCTTGAGGGCGAATTGCCCCCCGATATTGATCGCCGTTTCGTTGAGGAACAATGGACAAAGATCGTAAACAATTGGCAGCCGGGCAACCGCGGACACTTGAAAGCCAGGGCCAAAGAAACTCAAGAGGACACCGCCCCAAACATCGTCTCACCTGAGTCTCGATATCGCGGCCCCGAAAACCAACTGTATCGGGTGCAGATTCACAATGGCGGTACGGTCGTCGGGGACTCAGCCAAGAATGGCCCCACGTTTAAGTGGTCCAGAGACAATGCCAGCAATACTTATGGAGTAGTGTTGGTGGAGGGCGCCGTCGTCACGCTCGACAATGTCGGTCGTGATGCTGGCTCCGGATTGCGGCCCGGAGATTGGGTGGAGATCGTCGATGATAAGTACGGTTGGCAGAACCAAGTCGACCCTCCGCCACTCTTACAAGTGGAGAAAGTCGACCGCGGACGCTCCCAGATCACACTAAAAACGCAGAGCGGCTACCCTTTCGACAAACACTCGCACCCAGTGTTGGTGCGCTGGGATCAAAAGGCAGGCGACCCCAGGAAAGGCGACACTGAGCTTTACCACGGGGCCGCACTTATTCGCGAAGAAGCCGGCGATAGATTCTGGCTCGCCTTAGAAGATGGCGTCCAAATTCAATTCGAGAACTCCGATCCGCCAAACACATACCGTACCGGAGACTATTGGCTGATTCCAGCTCGAACCGCGACCGGAGATGTCGAGTGGCCCCAGAAACACGGCAAACCGCACGCCATCTCACCGCATGGCATTGAGCACCACTATGCGCCGCTGGCCATTGTTAAGTTTGAGGGCAACGTCTTCAGCAATCAGGCAGATTGCCGCTACCAGTTTAAGTGGCATCGTACTCATGCCGATCTGCCTCACAGTTGAGAAGTCAGGACTGCATGCGAAAGATACAAGTGACCAGCTTGTACTTCTCCCCGGTGTTGGGGGAAGTGGGAACCACAATCAACGCTTCTTTTGCAGCAGGAATTCTCTTATCGCTGGATCTTCAGCCAGACCGATGGCTCGGTCATAAGCGTCTGAAGCGTCAACAGTTCTTCCCAGGCGTTGCAGCAGATGGGCGCGAACCGCCCAATAGGGTTGATAAGCAGAGA
>Ga0075425_100000573_pt1 | contig 34621 bp, 29 predicted proteins | sample SoiMethybrSBSTD4_FD_75300 | JGI IMG/M metagenome (GOLD analysis project Ga0075425, IMG submission 75300) | Bulk soil microbial communities from a Populus tree surrounding site in Tennessee, USA - Soil MetaG P. TD hybrid SBSTD4 | ecosystem: Environmental > Terrestrial > Soil > Tree plantation... | reverse complement strand
TCTCCCCCGGCTTCAGCGAGCCGGAACCGGTCGCGGAAACCCCAGAACCGTTCTTCGGCGTGGAAAGCCTCGAAGCCGAGCCTCCGGTCGAGGAGATCGGCGAGATCGATTTCTACATCGAACAAGGCTTCCTCGACGAGGCGCGCAAGAAGCTGAACGCGCTCCTCGAGCGTTTCCCCAGCGATCCCAATCTGCTGCTGCGCCAGCGCCGCATCGCGTCGGCAGCGAAAGCCGCGACACCGCCCGCACCCGCGCCGCCGCCCACTGCGCCGTCGGCTCCCGCGCCGCCCGCGTTGTCGCGCGACGAGATCGAGAGCGAGCTGCTCTCCGCGATCCCCGACGACGACGAAGACATCGCGATGTCGCCGATTCCGGCGCCCGCGCCCGCACCGCCACCGCCTCCACCCGCCGCCCCCGCGCCCGCGCCGCCCGCGATCAGCGCCGCCGCGGTGCCCGAGGAGAATCTCTTCGCGGACGAAGAGGACTTTTTCGATCTCGCCGCGGAGCTCGAGTCGGAGCTCGTCGAGGATGAAGAGCAGCTCTCGCTCTCCGAAGAAGAGCAGTCCCTCGAGGAGATCTTCAAGGAATTCAAGAAAGGCGTCGAACAGCAGCTCGACAGCGAGGATTACGACACCCACTACAACCTCGGCATCGCCTACAAGGAGATGGGCCTCATCGACGAGGCCATCGGCGAGTTCCAGCTCGCATCGAAGGATCCCAAGCGCGCCGTCGAATGCGCCTCGATGCTCGGCCTCTGCTTCCTCGAGAAGGGCATGCCTCAGCTCGCCATCAAGTGGTATCGCAAGGGTCTCGAAATGCCGGAGATCACCGAGGAGGAGCACGTCGGCCTTCTCTACGACCTCGGCAGCGCTTACCAGGAAGTCGGCGACACGGACAACGCGCAGAAGGCGTTCATGGAGGTGTACGGCATGAACTCCAACTACCGCGACATCGTGGTGCGGATCAAACAGCTGGAAGAGCTGAAGAAATGATGGGGTCACATCTGGAAATCGAACTTCCCGGATACACCTGGTAGACGCGAAGTTCGATTTCCAGATGTGACCCCGCCATCGGAACCTTTTTCCCGCCCGTGCGTTCATCAAGCGAATGCAGGCAGACAGCGACGCGACGTTGATGCAGCGGGTCGTGGGCGGCGACGAGGCGGCTTTCGCCGAGATCGTCGGGCGCTACAAGAATCCGCTCGTCAACTACCTCACTCACCTCGTCCGCTCCCGGGAGCGAGCCGAGGAAGTGGCGCAGGACGCGTTCGTGCGTCTGTACCGCAATGCATCGAAGTACCGCGAGCAGGAGCGGCTTGGGCCGTACCTGTATCGCATCGCAACGAACCTCGTCGTGACCGATGTGCGGCGCGAGAAACGATGGAGCCTGCTCCTTCCCCGCCTGCACGCGAGCACGAATCTGACGGTGACGCAGCCCGACGCGGGACTGTTCGTCGATGAGATCCAGAAGAAGGTCAGCGCGGCGCTCGAGCGCCTCCCGGTGAAGTACCGCGCGCCGATCGTTCTCTGCGACATCGAGGAATGGTCGTACGAAGAGATCGCACGTGCTCTCGAGTGCCGCGTCGGAACGGTGAAGTCGCGGATCTTCCGCGGCCGCGAAATGCTGCGCCGTCAGCTCGCCCCCTACATGGAGCCACATCGCACTGGAGACCGTAATGACCGAAATGAACGACACACAGTTGACGCAATTGCTGCGCAGACTCCCGCGCACGAACGCGTCGCCTCGCTTCGACTCTGAAGTGATGCGCGCGATCCGGCGGCCGGCGGAGGAACCGCGTCCGGCCTTCACGTGGCGCGTCGCCGCGGCCTTCGCGATGGCTCTCTGCCTTTTGCTCGTCGTTCAGGCCGGCATCCTGCAGCACGCGAGAGAGAAACAGGCGCGCATCGAGGCTTTGCGCGCCGAGCAGCACCGCATCGAGGCGGACCTCGCCGCCGTCAAACAGCAGGCGAATTCGTACGAGCCGGTCGTGGTCCTCGAGCACAACGACGGAACGCGCATCGTCGTGGATCAGACGCCGAGGGACCCGGCCATCGTTCCCGCCTCGTACACGTTCAATTGAAGGAGAGACCCATGAAAAAGACACTGTTCATTCTGATCGCGCTCCTCGTCGCGACGACGTCGCTCGTCGCCGAGGAAGGGAAGCAGCGGACGACGATCGTCGTGCGCGACGGCAAACTGCTCGACATCGACGGTGAGGAATTCCTCCTCGGCGGCAAGCGCGCCTTCCTCGGCGTCGCGACGACGGACCTCACGCCGCAGCTGCGCGAGCACTTCGGCGCGGACAAGGACGCCGGCGTGCTCGTCGGATCCGTCGAAGCCGGCAGCCCGGCCGACAAGGCGGGCGTGAAGATCGGCGACATCCTGGTCTCCGTCGACGGGAAGGACATCGATTCGCTGAGCGACATCCGCCGCGCACTTCGCGAGAAAAAGGAAGGCGACTCGGTCCGCATCGAAGTGATTCGCGGGAAGAACCGGCAGACGCTCGTCGCGACGGTCGTCGAAAAGGAATTCGAGCTGCCGCGATTCATGCGCAACTTCAATCCCGACGAGTTCCAGAAGGGACTTCCGCAGGACTGGAACGCGCGCGTGTTCGCCATGCCGAACTGCGCCGAGCTTCAGGCTCACATCAAGGAGCTCGAGACGCGGATGAAGGACCTCGAGAAAAAGCTGCAGAAATAACGCGCGGCTTCACGCGAAGCGGCGGCACGAAACGCCGCCGCTTCGTGTAATCTATTTTTCGTGAATCGCACAATCGAATCGGTTCTTCGATTCATCAACCTCACTGCCGCGGGTCTCCTCGCCGGCTCGCTCGGATTCGGCGAAGCCGCCCTCGTTCCCGGATGGCACGAAGAGCTTCCCCGCGAAAAGCCTCTGGAGAAGCTGAAGGCCGGCTACTTCAACGCCATCGGTCCCGTCGCTCTCGGCACCGCGGTGACGCTGGCGATCGCGTCGCGCGGTACGGGCCCGACGAAGCGCATCCTCGACTCCGCATCGGCGGTCGGCCTCGCAGGCGTGCTCGCGGCGACGGTCATGGTCACGGTGCCGATCAACAAGGAGCTCGAGGCGCAGCCCGCGTCCGACTATCCGAGCGATCGCTCGCAGTCGCTCGTGAAGAACTGGAGCCGCGCGCACGCCGTCCGCACGACCCTCGGCATCGGCGCTTTTCTGTGCGCGATCGCGGCTACGAACGCTTCCCGTCCCTACGAGCGATCCGGCATCCGGAAGTGATCGAAGCCGCGCGGCTCGAGCGGCCCCTGGCCCTTGATCACGACGTCGCGCGCTGACGTGATCCGTCCGATCGAATAAACCGGACGCCCGACGCGCACGCTCATCTCCGATTCGCGAAGCGACGACGTGAAAAGCAGCGCGAATTCCTCGCCGCCGTTCATCACGACGTCGCGCACCGGAATCCCGAGCGCGGCGCCATGCGTGATGAGATCGGGAAACAGGGGGATGCGCTCGCGCTCGATCTCCGCGCCGCAGTGCGATGCGTCGCAGAGGTGATGCAGATCGGTCGAGAAGCCGTCGGACACGTCGATGCACGCCGTGACCTGATCGATCTTCGCGAGCGCGAGCCCGAGCGCGACTTCCGGTTCCGGATCGAGATGACGCGCGATCGCGGACGATGCGAATTCGCGTACGACGAAACTCTGCGCGCTCAAATCGCGGCCGATCAGCGCCAGACCCGCGCCTGCGCCGCCGACCGGGCGCGAGAGATAGATGCGATCGCCCGGCTTCGCGCCGCTGCGCAGCAGCGGACGCGTGACACGACCGATCGCGGTGATCGCGATCGTGAGCTTATCCGCGCGAGAGAAATCGCCGCCGACGATCTCGATCGCATGTTCCTTCGCCGCGGAAGCGAAAGACGTGAGTAATTCATCGACATTTGCGTACGCCCATTCCGGAAGGCCGATCGCGATGAGTGCGTACGCCGGTGATGCGCCCATCGCGGCGAGGTCGGAGAGATTCACCGCGAGGGCCTTGCGCGCGACGAATCGCAACGGCGTCGCGCGCGTGAAGTCGACGTCCTCGATGAGCATGTCCGTCGTCAGCGCCTGACCATCGACGACCGCCGCATCGTCGGCGATGCGCGGCGAGAACAACTCGCGCACGCGCGTGACGAGCTGTGCTTCGTTCATCGCTTCCGCCTCGGATTGTCATCCCGAGCGTTAGTCGAGATGACAGGGCGCGAAGCCTTCCGCCTCGCCATCGTTCGCGTCACGGGAACGACCGGCTCCAGCGGCAGATCGAACGTTTCGCCCTCGTACACGATCGCGTCGAGAAACAAACCGGACGGCGGTGCGGTCGGCTGAAACGGCTGCGCCTTCGCGCTCAGCATCGCCGCGAATTGTTCGGGCTTCATCGTGCCGCGTCCGACTTCGACGAGCGCCGCGACGATCTTCCGCACCATCTTCCAGAGAAAGTGCGATGCGGCGATGCGCACGAGAATCAGGTCGCCGGCGCGCGCGAGCTCGCACGACTCGACGACCACGATGCGCGACTCATCCTGGGCGAGACGCTTGTCGGTGAACGCGCTGAAATCATGACGACCTTCGATCGATTTCGCGGCGCGCTGCATCGCGTCGAAATCGAGCCGGTCCTTGATCCACCAGACGAACGACTTCGCGAACGCCGAGCGCCGCGTCGAGATCTGGTAGACGTACGCGCGCGTCGTCGCGTCATGCCGCGCGTGGAAATCGTCGCGCGCGCGAACGGCGTCGATGATGTGGATGTCGTGCGGCAGGAGGTCGTTGATCTTGCGCGCGACGAGCTGCGGATCGATCGGTTTGTGCGTGCGGAGATGCGCGACCTGCGCCGATGCGTGCACGCCCGCGTCGGTGCGTCCGGCGCCGCCGATCTCGACCTCGCCGAGGACCTGATTCGCGGCGCGCAGGAGGTGACCCTGCACCGTCTTCTGCGTGTTACCCTGCGCCTGCCATCCCGAGTAGCGAGTTCCTTCGTACTCGATCGTCAACTTGTAAGTCGGCAAATGCGCCCCTCTTCCTGGCAGGTTCTCGGAGATCTCTTCGTCGTCGTCTGGGACGACGGCCACGAATCTTACTATCCGCTCGAAGACCTCCGCCGCGCGTGTCCCTGCGCCGTCTGTTCCGGCGAGCCCGACCTCTTCGGCCGCATTTACGGAGGCGCGCCGCAGCGGTACGCGCCCGCGTCGTTCATCATCGATCGCATCGATCCGATCGGCAATTACGCGCTGCAGCCCGCATGGGCGGACGGCCACGCGTGGGGCATCTGGACGTTCGAGAATTTAAGGAAGTTCTGCGCGGACTGCAGATAGGGAGCGCCGGCTTCCAGCCGGCCGTTCCGCCGGCATCCTGCCGGCGCCATCGTTTCGCCGCCTGGAAGGCGGCGGACCGGCCGGCCAGAGGCCGGCGCTCCGTCAATTCAACTTCTGCCCGCGCAGCGTGGACATGCCACCGCTTCACGCACAATCTCGCGGCCCTTTCCTCCCGGGTCGTCAATTCGCAGGTGTTTCTTGTCGTCCGGTTTCGGACGATTTGCTTTGAGTCGGTGCGGATACGTCACTTCCCGTGTCTCAACGGCGACTCGATAACTCGGCGTGTCAGGTGCGACAACCTCTTTGCACAATTCGCATCGATACATTCTCCCCAGCGACGATTCATCACACGCGCTTGCTGAAGGCGCGACTGTGGCCTTGTCGATTGAGATGGGGAAAGAAGAGCAGGTGGGGCGCGTGATGCGGTGATGTGTGTCGGTCAATATCGAGGAGACCGAAGCCTCAGTGAAGTCGCGCCATTATGACTCAGAACCGCGAGGGCGAGACCCTCACGCCACGATCACCGTCCCGTTCTCTCCCGCGAGCGCTTCGCGCAGCACTTCGACGTCGGTGATCAGCACTTCGCGGCCGGTCGACTTCACGAACTGAATCGCGGCTTCGATTTTCGGGCCCATCGATCCAGCGGGGAACTGGCCTTCGGCGAGGAACTTCTCCGCTTCCGCGACGGGAAGGCGATCGACGAAGCGCTGCGTCGGTTTGCCGAAGTCGATCGCGACTTTCGAGACGCCCGTCAGCACGATGTACGTGTCCGCATCGAGCTGCGCCGCGAGCAGCGCCGACGCGTAGTCCTTGTCGATCACCGCTTCGATGCCGCGCCACTGGCCGTCGCGGCCGCGCGCCACCGGGATGCCGCCGCCGCCCGCCGCGATCACGACGAGCGCCTCCTCGAGCATCCTCCGAATCGTCTTGACGTTGAGAATCGAAAGCGGCCGCGGCGACGGCACGACGTGACGCCATCCGCGCCCCGCGTCCTCGCGCATCGTCCATCCGAGGTCGCGCTCGAGCGCTTCGGCGCGATAACGCGTGAAAAACGGTCCGATCGGCTTCGTCGGACGCCGGAACGCGGGATCGTTCGCATCGACCTCGACTTCCGTCAGCACCGTCACGACTTCGCCCTTGATGCCGATCGCTTCGAGCCGATTGCGCAGCGCCTGCTGCAGCACGAATCCGATTGAGCCTTCCGTCTGCGCCACGCAGACGTCGAGCGTCTGCGGCGGGATCTTCGTCGACGCCTCCTCCGCCTGCACGAGGATGTTCCCGACCTGCGGTCCGTTGCCGTGCACGACGATCAGCTTGTAGCCGTGCCGCACGATCTCCGCGAGCCAGCGCGCCGCCTGCTTCGCGCGCGCCACCTGCTCCTCCTGCGTCCCGCGATCCTCGGGCCGCAGCAACGCATTGCCGCCGAACGCCACCACCGCGAGCTTCGGCATCACAGCTCCTCGCGCTCGAGCGGCATGGTCATGCAGCGCGGCCCGCCGCGCGCGCGCGACAGCTCGTGCCCCGCGATCTGCAGCGCATATTTCTTGTCTGTCCAGGTCTCGAGCTCCGTGCGGCCGAGGAGGATGTCGTCCTCGTAGACGATGTGATAGCCGTGGCGCGCGAGCTCCTCCGCCGTGCGGACGTTGCGCTCGTACATGAGGATGATTCCCGGCGCGAGCGCGAATGCATTCGCGCCGTCGGTCCACTGCTCGCGCTGCTGATCGATGGCGTGACGCCCTCCGCAATAGATCGGCTCGAGATCGAATCCCTTTTTCTTCAGCGCGCCGAGCAGCGACTTCTGTTCGGAAAACGTCGGCGCCTTTTTCGTGAGATCGACCGTGGTCACCTTCGCGGCCTGGCTTCCTCCGGGCAGGATCACCGGCGGATAGATCAGACACTCGTTGCGGCTGATGAACGTGAAGATCGTGTCGAGATGCATGAACGATCGCGCCCGCGGGATCTCGACGATGATCATGCTGCGCACGCCCGCATTCGCTTTCTTCAGCGCGCGCATCAGCTCTTCGACGCCGGCCCGGTTCGTCCGCTCGGTGATGCCGACGAGAAGAAGATCGCGCCGCGGCACGAGCACGTCGCCGCCCTCGAGCGTCGGCATCCTGCGGCCGGCGGGACGCTCAGGCTGACCGTCCATCATGTCGACCCAGAACATCTCGCGCGACGCGAACCGCGGATGATGCTGGAACACGTATCGCGACAGCAGCGACTCGCGGCGCCGCGCCTGGGTCGCCATCGACGACACGATCACGCGATCGCCGAGGACGACCTGCGGATCGCGCATGAAGAAGAGGTTCGGGATCGGGAAGAGATCGAATTGCGGCAGCTCGCCCGATTTCATCTCCCGGGCGATGCCGGTGATCAGCACCTCGGCGAGTTTCGCCGGCGGCTCCTCGAGCAGCCGCGCGATGAGCGCGCGGCCGAGGCGATTGCGCTTCGCGAGATCGCGAACGATGCGGCGTTTGACGTCGTCCTCCTCGAGCACTTCCTCGAGCAGGTCCTGCAGATCGAAGACATCGTCGGCGATGAAACGGATGAGCTGCTGAAAACGGCGATGCTCCTCGCGGGCCACCTGCCCGTAAAGAATGTCGTCGAAAAGAAGCTGGGCCATCATCGGCGGGATCATCAGGTCGATCTCCTGGCCCGGCAGATGGACCAGAACGCTCCTGAGCCTGCCGATTTCGCTGGTCACATTGAGTCGCATGCGGGCGGGATTCTATCCGGGCGATTACAATCGAACGAGCCGATGCGGACCTTCACGCTCGCGTTGCAACTTCTTGTCGCGTCCGCGGTTCTCGCCGCGCCGCCGCGCATCAGCTTCGTCCGGACGATTCCCGCACCGCACGACCTCGGCAGCGTCGAGGAGGCGGCGATCCTCTACGCCATCGGCGACAACCAGCTGCTCGCCGATTTCCTCGATTCCTTCACCGGCCGCGTCAATGACTCGAACGTCCTTCGCCTGCGCGATACGACTCTCGGCGGACACCGTTTCACGTCGATCGGCGAGAAGCCGGATGCGGCGACGATCGAGAAGATCCGCCGCGCGGAACCCGCCGACGTCTACCTCGGCGTGAAGGAGTTCACCTGCCGCGGCGACGAGCGCACCGGCGAAGGAACCGCAGTCGATTCATCGGGCAACAAGGTGAAAAAGCATCACGTGTTTCTCGATGCGATCTGCACGGCGCGCGTCGACGTGATCGCCGCGAACGATCTCCGCCGCATTTCTTCGTTCGGCGTCAAAGGCGAGGGGACCTCGCCGCGCGTCGATGCGATCACGGACGAAGAGCGCGAGATCGCGACGCGGCAGGCCACGCGCTACGCGGCCATCGACGCGGCGGAGCACATCACGCCGCGCCGCGTGCGCGAGTCGATCACGCTCGATGAAGACGCGCCCGCGTTCGAGGAAGGGATGACGATGATCGCGGCGTCGCGTCACGAAGACGCGCGCGCGATCTGGATGGGCGCGCTCAAGAGCAACGGCAAATCCGCCGCGCTGCACTACAACCTCGGCGCCGTCGCGGAAGCGCTGGGCGACGTCGCGGAGGCGGAGAAGCACTACATCGAAGCGCGGCGGCTGAAGCCCGATCATCCGAGGTATCGGGACGAGCTGCGATCGTTTCTGCAGAGGAACGGGAAGAAGTAAGGGAGGGCCGGCTGGAAGCCGGCGCTCCATGAGGCTGTTGTGACCCCGCCGTGAGTGCCGCAGTCCCTCAATCAGAAGACGAGCTCCGCCGCGAAGTTGCGCGACGCCGGACGTTTGCGATCATTTCGCACCCCGACGCCGGCAAGACGACCCTGACCGAGAAGCTGCTGCTCTACGGCGGCGCGATCGAGGAGGCCGGCTCCGTCCGCGCACGCAAACAGCAGCGCCACACGACCTCGGACTGGATGTCGATCGAGCAAAGCCGCGGCATCTCGATCACCTCGACCGTGCTGCAGTTCGAATACGAAGGGCACGTCCTCAACCTGCTCGACACGCCGGGCCACCAGGACTTCAGCGAGGACACGTACCGCACGCTCGCCGCGACCGACAGCGCGGTGATGGTGCTCGACGCGGCGAAGGGCATCGAGCCGCAGACGCGCAAGCTGTTCGAGGTCTGCCGCATGCGGCACATCCCGATCCTCTGCTTCATCAACAAGCTCGATCAGCCGTCGCGCGATCCGTTCGATCTGATCGGCGAGATCGAGCAGGAGCTCAACGTCTCCGCCGTGCCGATGAACTGGCCGATCGGCAACGGTCCGAACTTTCAGGGCGTGTTCGATCTGCGCGAACAGCAGGTGCTTCGCTTCGAGCGCGTGCAGCACGGCGCGTCGATCGCGCCGGTCATCGTCAGCGGCCTCGATGATCCCAACCTCGAGGACGCCGTCGGACCGCAGGCGTGCGGCGAATTGCGCGAGGCCGCGGAGCTGCTCGAGGGCGCGGGTCACGCCTTCGATCGCAATCGCTTCGAGTACGGAAAGCTGATCCCGGTTTTCTTCGGCAGCGCGATCAACAACTTCGGCGTCGAACCGTTTCTTCGCTCAGTGCTCGAGCTCGCGCCGCCGCCGTCGCCGCGCCACGCGCGCCGCAACGGCGAGGACTTCGAGCTCGATCCCATCGACGAGACCTTCACCGGATTCGTGTTCAAGATCCAGGCGAACATGGACAAACGCCATCGCGACCGCCTCGCGTTCATGCGCATCACCTCCGGCGTGTTCGAGAAGGACATGCTCGTGCATCACGCGCGGCTCGGCCGCGCGGTGCGCATGACCCGCCCGCATCGCCTCTTCGCGCGCGAACGCGAGACGATCGAGAAGGCGTATCCCGGCGACGTGATCGGCTTCGTCAATCCGGGCCTCTTCCAAATCGGCGATGCCGTTTCAACCGGCACACCGGTCGAATTCGACCGCATTCCGCGCTTCGCGCCGGAACACTTCGCAACGCTGCGCGCGAAGCAGGTCACGCGTCAGAAGCAGTTCCAGAAAGGCCTCGAACAGCTCGAGGAAGAAGGCGCGATGCAGGTCTTCACGCTGCACGAAGGCCTCAGGAGCGAGCCGATTCTCGCCGTCGTCGGCGAGCTGCAGTTCGACGTTCTCGACTCGCGGCTCGCGACCGAATACAACGTCGAGACTACGATCACGCACCTGCCGTACAAGCTCGCGCGCTGGGTCGATCGCGACGTCGACGACGTCGCGCGCATGACCCTGCCGTCGAAATCTCGCGTCGCCGTCGACACCGCGGGCCGGGCGGTCGTGCTGTTCGCGTCGGAGTGGGAGCTGGAGTACGCGCAGAAGGAGAATCCGGGCGTCGTGTTCGCCGCCGCGATGTAGTCTCACCGTCTCATAGTCTCAAAGTCGCACAGGAGAACCACTGTGAGACTGTGCGACTGTCCTACTGTGCGACTGCCTTCCGCCACTCCCGATACGCGATCGGCGAGATCTCACTCGGCTTGATCTCGCTGCGGCCACCCCAGAACACGTTCGTGTAGCTCACCGGAATGCCGATGCTCTCGAGGTGCTCGTCAATCGCCTTCTTGTGCGCGAGGACCATGTCCTTGTCCGTGCCGTGCGCGACGGCCATGATGTTCACGTTGCGAAATTCGTCGCCGCCTTCGCGCCAGTAGCAGTGCGTGAGGATGTGAAAACGGCCGACTTCGCGACCCGCTTCGATCTCGCGGCCTTCCGGCACGGCCCAGTGGAACAGCGCATTGAATCGCGTCACGCGCTCGCCCGACTGCAGCGGCTTCACGTGCTCGAGGAACGTCGAGAAACGGCCGATCACGCCGCGTGAGCTGAGGTTCTCCGCGACGGCGTAGAAAACGTCGTCGAGCAATCCCGCTTCGTCCGCGCGCCGCTCCCACAAGTCGCGCGTCACCTCGTCCGGCGTGAGCTCGCGCTTCAGCGCCGTCAGCACCTGCCACTCGAGATCGGAGAGAGTGACCTTCGCCGTGTCCTTCACGACCGCGAGCGCGTCCGACTTCGATCCCGGCTGCATGTCCTTGCGCCGCACGTGGCCCACGCCGAGGGCAAAGATTCGTTTGGCCGGCATCACGCGATAGTGCTCCGCACCCGTCAGTCGCGCGAGCAGCGCGCAGTGCTCTTCGATCGAATAGCCCTGCGGCACTTTGACCGTCGTCCAGAGCCGATAGCTGGCGCCGGGCGTCGCGGGATCGGCGGAGCGCACGACCACGTGTCCCGAGAACGGATCCTGCTGGAACATGAAGTCGAACGCGGCGTCGACCTTCTCGTTCGGAAACTGCCACGCGACGAGCGCCCCCTCGGCGAGATTCGTCGCCATCAGCGTTTGTCGCACGCGCCGGATCGTGCCGCCGCGCAGCATCGCCCGGATGCGCTCCATCACCGTCTCGACGTCGAGGCCGGACTTCTCCGCGATCTCGCCGAATGGATCGCGCACGAATCCCTGGATGCGGTCTTCCGAAATCGCGAGGATCTGCGCGTTGATCGGATCGGTGTGAGCAATCGGTGTCTCAGTGGCGCTGGTCATGGTCCGAAATCATATTGAAAGATCATGGCCACACGACTCTTCGCGCTGCTGCGCTCGCTGTTCTTCGCGACGCTCTTCGTTTCGCTGTGGACATGGTTCGTGCCGCGATGGATGGCGCGCGGCCGTCCGCTGCATCTCGAGCTCGCGCCGCTGAACGTCGCGCTGATGATTATCGGCGGCGCGATCATGGTCCTCTGCGTCTTCGAGTTCGCATGGACCGGCCGCGGCACGCCCATGCCTCTCGATCCGCCGCGCAAGCTCGTCGTGAAAGGCCTCTACCGCTGGGTTCGCAATCCGATGTACGTCGGCATGGGCACGTTCCTCGCCGGCGAGGCGCTCGCGCTGCCGCTGATCATGCGCGACATGCTGATCCTCGCCGGCGTGCTGTTCGTCGCGGTCAACGTCTTCATCCTCGCGTACGAGGAGCCGGTGCTGCGTCGCCAGTTCGGCGACGAATACCGCCGCTACTGCGCGAACGTGCGGCGCTGGATTCCGAGGCTGACGCCGTGGACGGCAGCGTAACGTCAGGTCGTGGTTTTGCGGATCTGCAGCGGCAGTTTCGAGATCGCGTTGTCGATCGAAGTCTTCTCCAACTCAACCGTCCCCACCTTGAGCTTAAGCAACTGCGGGAGGTAGAAGCTCGCGATGAGAAACAGCATCGAGCCGAACAGGAAGATCATCGAATAACCGGGAGTGAGACGTTCCTTCCAGAATCGGTAGGCGCTGATGACGAAGACCGCCAGCGCCAGCAATGCGCACGTCGGCCCCGCTAGGCGATCGCTGAACGAATCGCGACGGATCGAACGTCGTCGCTCACCGATCTTGCGGAGGGCCGCTAGGGCGTGCCAGTTCTGAGGATCGAGCGCGAGGCACTTTCTAAAAGCCTGTTGTGCCGAGGCGAGAAGCGAGTTGTCGAGCGGCGAGCGATCGTACAGACGCGTGTATACGAAACCGCGCAGGTTATGGATTTCGGCCGCCGCGCTGACCGTAGATTGCTTCGAGCCGATCACCGTTCCGGTGAGTTGCCATGCGGCGTCGAGCGAGCGCAATGCTTCGTCGTACAAATCGGCGTCGCCCTTCTCCGCCAGCTCGATGTTGATATTTGCCAATACGAGGTGCGCTTCGACGTTTCCGGGCGCGCGCGACAACACGGCGCGCGCCTCGACTTCGCTGTGCTCAAGATCGCCCGCCGTGAATAGCGCGTTGGCGTACAAAACCCGCGTCGAGACATCCTCAGGGTCGCGCGCGAGCGCGACGCAGAACGAACGGATCGCGCCCACGTGGTCCTTCGTCTTCAGGCAGAGAACGCCATGCGCGACGAGTGTGTCCATCGTGTTCGGGCGACGGCCGACGGCGTCGTCGAGATATTTTTTTGCCTCGCTGAAGTCTTCGAGAAGAAGATACGCGCGGCCGATGATCTGCTGTGCGGACTCCGCCCGTGGTTCGTCCGGATGCGCATTGAAAAACGAGAGGATCGTATGGATCGTGCTCCGGCAGGCGGCTGCGCCGGCTTGGCGCAGAAGTCGCTGTTCGTGAACCTGCGCCTCGGCTCGCCCGAACGCGATCTCGGCTTCCGACAAGTGCCGCTCGGCTTGGTCGAAGACGGCTTCCGGCCCGGTGGCCGCATCCCGCAGAGCCTGCTCCGCCGTCTCGAAGTCGCCCAACATCCTCGCGAAGATCTCCGCCGCATCCGGCAGATCGACGACGTCGCGCGTCATAATGATCTTCTTGCGATGCGCGCGATATCGTGCGAGCAACTCGTTCGCTTCGAACCGCGCTTCGCGGTATCGACCGCAACGCCAAAGACACGTGCAGCGCATGATTCCAGGCACGATCGACCAGGCCGCGACGGACTTCGCTTCACGGAAGTTCGTCTCGGCCGCATCGATCCAGCCAACGCGCCACTCGGCGGTTGCGAGCCCGGATACTGACAGCGGGTTCTCCCGCCACTTGTCCTTGATCACCTCGCGAAATCCGCTCGCGGCCTCGTACCAATCATCGAGAGCCAAATTCGCCACGGCGACGTTGTAGCGCAGCGACAATCGCGTTTTGTCGGCAATCGCGGCGCGGCGGAACTTCTCCCGAGCCTCCGGATAGCGCCGCAGGGCGAAGAGCACGTTGCCCCAGGTGTTGTAGAACCCCGCTGCGACCCTGTCTCCTGCCGCGAGATCGTTTTCGAGGTCCTTCGATTCGACGGCGAACGTTTGACAGTCCTTTGCCGCGCGCACGTGCTGTTCGTCTCTGAACAGGGCCAGTACAAGCGCGTAGTGCAGCTGGATCATCCCGGGAAACTTCTTGATTCCTTCCTCGGCCTTGAGAATCGCCTCGGGATACTTCTTCGCTTCGCGCAGCGATTGGCTCCACAGCCGCCACGCTTCCGATTGCGTCCACGTTCGGGCGCTCAGCAGTTTCCAAGCGAAGTCAAATTGCTTATGAGTAATCGCGTGATCGATCCGCGCGAGCAGTTCCTGCTCCAGCGGCGCCGCCAGCGCATCCGCGCTCGCATACCAAGACTCGGCGATCCGACCGTCTCCTCGCTGAATGTACAACCGCGCGATTTCGATTTGCGTCGCACGATCGGATTGGTTCCGATCATGGCTTGCGATTAACGCAACGAGCTCGGCTTCGAGCTCATCGGGGGTCATTCGTCCGAAGGGCATGTGGGCCTCCTGCATTAGGAGGTGCGCGTCGTCGGAAAATCCCCACCCGTTTGACAACGAATCTGCGGTGCCCTAGGCTTCGCGGACCTGGACTGATTTGGGGCGCCGCTTGCAACCAGGATAAAAAAAGCTAAAGAGCCGGCAGGAAAACCGAAATCACTCGAAGGCCCCGCGAGATTTTGCGGGGCCTTTTCTTTTTCCGGAGAAACGAACGATGCCGCAACCGAATCGCACCGAAGAGCTTCGCCAGCTTCTGCAGCGCCGGATCCTCGTCCTCGACGGGGCCATGGGCACGCAGATGCAGGCGTACGGTCTGAGCGAAAAGGATTTTCGCGGCGAGCGATTCGCGTCGCATCCGCGCGATCTCAAAGGCGCGAGCGACGTTCTCGCGCTGACGAAACCCGAGGTGCTCGACGAAGTGCATCGGAAGTACCTCGAGGCCGGCGCGGACATCATCGAAACGAACACCTTCAACGCCCAGGCGATCTCGTTCGCCGACTACGCGCTCGAGCCGTACGTCTACGAGATCAACAAAGCCTGCGCCGAGATCGCGCGCCGTGCGTGCGATGCGTACTCGACGCCGGACAAGCCGCGCTTCGTCGCGGGCTCGATGGGTCCGACGAATCGCACGGCGTCGCTCTCGCCGGACGTGAACAATCCCGCGTTTCGCGGCACGAGCTTCGACGAGCTCGTCGCGGCGTACTACGAGCAGGTGCGCGGCCTGGTCGATGGCGGCGTCGACATCCTGCTTCCCGAAACTACGTTCGACACGCTGAACCTGAAGGCCGCGCTGTTCGCGATCGAAAAGTTTTTCGAAGACACCGGCATCACGCTGCCCGTCATCGCCTCGATCACCATCACCGACGCCTCGGGCCGCACGCTCAGCGGACAGACGGTCGAGGCGTGCTGGAACTCGATCTCGCACGCGCCGCTGCTCGCGACGGGCATCAACTGCGCGCTCGGCGCCGAGGAGATGCGGGCGCACGTCGAGGAGCTCGCGTCGCTCGCGCCGATCTTCATCTCCTGCTATCCGAACGCGGGCCTTCCGAACGCGCTCGGCGGCTACGACGAAACGCCGGAGATGATGGCCGAAACGCTGCGCGACTTCGCCGCGAACGGATGGATCAACATCGTCGGCGGCTGCTGCGGCACCGGTCCGGATCACATCCGGTTGCTCGCGGAGACCGTCGCGACGCTGCCACCGCGCGTGCCGCAGGCGGTACCGAAGGCGTTGCACTTGTCCGGCCTGGAACCTCTCGTCATCCTGAGCCGCGAAGACGGCGAAGGAACTCAATCTGCGCAACTTGAGGTCCTTCGCTCCGCTCAGGATGACGTCGCCGCAGGCGCCCGCTTCATCATGGTCGGAGAGCGTACGAACGTCACCGGCTCGCCGGCGTTTGCGAAGCTGATCAAGGCCGGCGATCTCGACAGCGCGCTGCGCGTCGCGAAGCAGCAGATCGAAGGCGGCGCGAACATCCTCGACGTCAACATGGACGAGGGTCTTCTCGACAGCGAGAAGATCATGTCCGAGTTCCTCAACCTCCTCGCATCGGAGCCCGACATCTCGCGCGTGCCGATCATGGTCGACAGCTCGAAGTGGTCGGTGCTCGAGGCAGGACTGAAGTGCCTGCAGGGCAAGTCCGTCGTCAACTCCATCTCGCTCAAGGAAGGCGAGGACGTCTTCAAACGACACGCGCAGCTCTGCAAACGCTACGGCGCCGCGGTGATCGTGATGGCGTTCGACGAGCAGGGGCAGGCGGACACGATCGAGCGCAAGGTCGCGATCTGCTCGCGCGCGTACGACATCCTCGTCGATGAAGAAGGCTTCGATCCGACCGACATCATCTTCGACGTGAACGTCCTCACCGTCGCGACGGGCATCGAGGAGCACAACGCGTACGGCGTGAACTTCATCGAAGCGGTGCGGCAGCTTCACGCGAAGTTCCCGCTCTGCAGCACGTCCGGCGGCATCAGCAACGTGTCGTTCTCCTTCCGCGGGAACAACGTCGTGCGCGAGGCGATGCACGCGGCGTTTCTCTATCACGCGATCAAAGCGGGCCTGACGATGGGCATCGTCAACGCGGGACAGCTCGGGATTTACGAAGAGATTCCGAAGGACCTCCTCGAGCTCGTCGAGGACGTGCTGCTCAATCGCCGCCCCGATGCGACCGAACGTCTGGTCACGTTCGCGGAAACGGTCAAGGGCAAAGGAAAGGCCACGGAGAAGGAAGAAGAAACGTGGCGTCAGGGCTCCGTCGAGGAGCGCCTTTCACACGCGCTCGTGAAGGGCCTCGTCGACTTCATCGACTCCGACGTCGAAGAGGCGAGGCAGACCTATCCGACCGGTCTCTCGATCATCGAAGGTCCGCTGATGGACGGGATGAACATCGTCGGCAATCTCTTCGGCAGCGGAAAGATGTTCCTGCCGCAGGTCGTGAAGAGCGCGCGCGTGATGAAGAAGGCCGTCGCGTATCTGCTGCCGTTCATGGAAGCGGAGAAGCTCGCGTCGGGCGACATGTCGGTGCGCGGACGCGTGCTGATGGCGACGGTGAAGGGCGACGTGCACGACATCGGGAAGAACATCGTCGGCGTCGTTCTCGGCTGCAACAACTACGAAGTCATCGACCTCGGCGTGATGGTCTCCGCCGACAAAATCCTCGACACGGCGGAGGAGCTGAAGGCGGACATCGTGGGGCTGTCGGGATTGATCACGCCGTCACTCGACGAAATGGTCCACGTCGCGCGCGAGATGGAGCGCCGCCGTTTCCGCGTGCCGCTGCTCATCGGCGGCGCGACGACTTCGAAGCTGCACACGGCGGTGAAGATCGCGCCGCGCTACAGCAACACGACGGTTCACGTGCTCGACGCCTCCCGCTGCGTCGGCGTCGTCAGCGCGCTCCTCGGCGAGAAGCACGACGAGTTCGCGCGCGCGACCGCGGCCGAGTACAAAACGTTGCGCGAGCGATCGGAAACGCGCGAAGTGAAACTGCTCACGATCGGCGAGGCGCGGCGCCGCGCGCCGGTCCTCGACTTCAAACCGGAGTCGCCGGCGCAGACCGGCGTGCGCGTGCTCGATGACGTTCCGCTCGAATCGATCGAGCCGTACATCGACTGGACGCCGTTCTTCCAGACATGGGAGCTGCGCGGCCGCTATCCGGAAATTCTCGACGAGCCGCGCGCGAAGGAGCTGTACGACGACGCGCGCAAACTCCTCAGCGAGGTCATCGAGAAGCGCCTGCTGAAGGCCCGTGCGGTGTACGCGATCTGGCCTGCGCGTCGCGAGGGCGACGACATCGTCGTAGCCGGCGGAACGTTCCACACGCTGCGCCAGCAGCAGGAAACGAACACGAAGCAAAACCTCGCGCTCGCGGACTTCGTCGCGCCGTCAGGTGATTACGTCGGCGGCTTCGCGGTCACCGCGGGCATTGGCGTCGAGGAGCTCGTCGCGCATTTCCAGAAAGATCACGACGACTACAACTCGATCATGACCAAAGCGCTCGCGGATCGCCTCGCGGAAGCGCTCGCGGAAAAGCTGCATCAGGACGTGCGCGCGGAGTGGTACGCGCCTCAGGAAAACCTGAGCGCCGCCGAACTGATCGCCGAGAAATATCGCGGCATTCGTCCCGCGCCCGGCTATCCCGCGTGTCCCGATCACACCGAGAAGCGAACGCTGTTCGATCTCCTCGGCGCGGAGAAACTCGGGATCCAGCTCACGGAATCGTGCGCGATGATGCCCGCCGCGTCGGTCAGCGGGCTGTACTTCGCGCATCCCGACGCGCGCTACTTCGCGGTGGGAAAGATCGGACGCGATCAGGTCGCGGACTACGCCGCTCGCAAAGGCATGAGCGTCAGCGACGTGGAGCGCTGGCTCGCGCCGAACCTGGCGTACGAGCCGGAGCTCGCGATGGTGTAGAGTGCCGGCTGGAAGCCGGCGGAACGGCCGGCTGGAAGCCGGCGCTCCGACAAATCACATCGCCGGGCCGGTGATGCTCTTCGTGAAGATCTCCTGGAACGGGACCGTTCGCGCCAGCGACGCTCGACATGGGGTTGTAGCTCGGTGTGATGGAACGCCGGCTTCCAGCCGGCGCTCCTACAAACTACATCGCCGGGCCGGTGATGTTCTCCGTGAAGATCTCCTGAAACTTCCCCTTTTCGGATTGGAAGTCCGCCTTCACGCGCAGCGTGACCGGGCCGTTCGCGCCGGCGACGCTCGACATCGGGATGTAGCTCGCCGCCCACATCCTCACGTCCTGCGACTGCCTCGGCTCGATCGTCACCGAGAACGGATTCGCGGTCGGACTGATCTCGTACGCGCCGCTGCCCATCGTCTGCAGCGTGACGCGCTGGAGCTTGATCGGGATGTCGGAGTTGTTCGTGACGCGGATCTGATACTGGACGGGAAGCCCGCCGGTCAGTTTCTTCTCCGCGGCCGCACCGACGCTCGTGAGCTGCGCGATCGCGATGGTCGGCTTCTGCAGTGCGATCCGTTCGGCGTTGATCGAGCCGTCGCTGTCGCCGTCGGTCGAGGACGACGCACACGCGACGAAAAGGAGAGAGAGGCTCAGGGCTGCAATCGTTCGCATGATGTCGGGACAAACAAAAAACGGGCCGGGGAATTGCCCGGCCCGTCGTCCTTCGATTCGTTTGTTTTGCGTTACTTCACTTCACGTACTTCAGCATTTCCTTCGCCGTCGCGGCATCCTTGCCGTTCGGATCGAGCGCGAGGTACTTCTCGAGGTTCGCCTTCGCGTCGGCATTCTTCTGCGCGCGGACGTAGAGCATGCCGAGCTCGTAGTACGCGATCGCGAACGTCTCGTCCGCGGCGATGGCCTGCTTCAGCAGCGGCTCCGCATCGGCGTCCTTGCCCGCGTTGATCGCCTTCGCGGCGTCATTGAACAGCGAGCTCGCGTTCGCCGGCAGTTTCGTCTTCGCCTCGTCGGCAGCCTTCTTGTCACCCTTCGCGGTGTAGGCCGCGTAGAGGACCTGCCACATGCCGGTGTCCTCGTTGTCGACCTCGAGGCCCTTCTTCGCGGAGGCGATGGCCTTGTCCCACTGCTTGTCGCGCGCGTAGAGCTTCGCGAGCGCCATGTGCGCAGCCGTGAGATCCGGCTTCGCAACGATCGCCTCTTCCATCTTCGCGATCGCTTCCGCGATCTTGCCCTCGTTCGCGAGCGCGGCCGCTTCGTTGTAGGCGGCGACCGAGGGATCGGGTTTCGCGACGACCGGGGCTACGGTCTGAGCGTCCGCCGCAACGGCCTTGCTGAGCTCGATGTCCTTCAGGTTCGGCTCGCCGATCTTCAGCTTGATCGTCTCGGAATAGTACGGATAGCCCTCGGCCGACCAGGTGATCTTGTAACGAATCGTTCCATCGAGGAGAAACACGGCGTAGTTGCCGTCCTTCTTCACCTTGAAGGTCTGCTTCAGGTTCTTGCCTTCGACGGCCTCGACCGTCACGACAGCGTTGGCGATGGGCTGTTTGGTTTCGCGGTCGATGACCTTGCCCGTCAGGCGCGCCTCAGTGAGCGCGAACGCGTTCGCGGTCACGAGAAGCAACGTCATCAGGCTGAGCGCGAGTGTTCTACGCATGTGTCCGTTTCTCCTGTGGTTGATTTGTCCGATCACTAAACGATTTTGGACAGGGGCAGATTTCTCAAAACGTCAGGTAACTCTGATCTTTCAGGCCGCGCTCGTAATCCTGCAGCAGGCGCATCCCTTCGCCCGGCCGGACGCGGTCCTGTTTGATCGCCACGTCGATCTGCTGCTTCATCCGTTTCTCGAGATCGCGCCAGTCCCACTGCGCCATGGCCAGCACCTCGCCGATCGGCTGGCCGGGAATCTCTTCCTCGATGTAGAAGCCCGCCTCTTCGTCCGGATCGAGGAACACGTGGACCTCGTTCACGCGGCCGAAGAGATTGTGGATGTCGCCCATGATGTCCTGATACGCGCCGGTGAGAAACACGCCGAGGTAGTAGGGCTCCTCGCCGCGGAGATCGTGCAGCGGAATCGTGTCGCGCACGTCGTTGAGGTCGATGTACTTCGACACCTTGCCATCCGAATCGCAGGTGATGTCGACGAGCGTCGACTCGAGCATCGGCTTCTCGTCGAGACGATGAATCGGCACGATCGGGAAGAGCTGGCCGAGGGCCCAGTGATCGAGGAGGGACTGGAAAACGGAGAAGTTGCAGATGTGCTGATCGGCGAGCTCGATCTTCAGATTGCGGACGTCTTCCGGCACTTCCTCGGAGTCGAGCATGTTGACGATGCGTTGCGCGCGCTCGGCGACTTCCCAGAAGAGCGATTCGACGCGCGCCTTCACCGGAAGGCTGAGCAGACCAAGCTCGAAGCGCGTCTGGGCCTGCTCCTTGATCTGCTGGAGGTCGTGCCACGCCTCGGTCAGCGTGTCGGGTGAGAGACGCGAGTCGATGTCGAGCAGCTCGCGCACGAGCTTGTCGTCCGCGGCCTGAATCTCGCGCGGCTCGAGCGGCGTCTTCTCGATCGCGCCGAATGCCTGCACGACGAGCACCGAGTGATGCGCAACGGTCGCACGTCCCGATTCCGACACGATGATCGGATGGGGCACCTTCTCGTCGTCGCAGATGTCGGCGATGTTGTAGACGACGTCGCTCGCGTACTCCTCGACCGTGTAGTTCATCGACGAGTGGAACGTCGAGCGCGAGCCGTCGTAGTCGATCGCCAGTCCGCCGCCGACGTCGAGGTACTCGAGGCGATGGCCCATTTTGTAGAGCTTCGCGTAATACATCGCCGCCTCGCGCACGGCGCGCTTGATCGGAAAGATGTCGGGGATCTGCGAGCCGATGTGGAAGTGGAGGAGCTTGAATGCGTCCTTGAATCCGGCGCGAATCAGGATGTCGATCGCTTCGAGAATCTCCGCGGTCGAGAGTCCGAACTTCGCATGCTCGCCGCCGGACGTCGCCCACTTCCCTTCGCCCTTCGACAAAAGCCGCACGCGCAGACCGACCCACGGATCGACGCCCATCTCCTGCGCGACCTTCACGATCATCGTGACCTCGGAGACCTTCTCCGCGACGAGGATGACTTTCTTGCCGAGCTTGCGGCCGATCATCGCCGTGCGGATGAACGTCGCGTCCTTGTAGCCGTTGCAGACGATCAGCGCCTCGGGATCGTTGTGCACCGCCAGCGCGGCGAAGATCTCGGCCTTCGAGCCGGCCTCGACGCCGAAGTGGAACGGACGGCCCGCGTCGACGATCTCCTCGACGACTTCACGCAGCTGATTGACCTTCAGCGGAAAGACGCCGCGATACGCGCTGCGGTAGTTGTTGTCGGCGATGGCGCGGTTGAAGGCGTGATTGATGGTCTCCACGCGGTGGCGGAGGAGATCCTGAAAACGAATCAGGATCGGCGCGCTCATGTTGATCGTCTGCGCCTCGCGCAGCACGTCGATGATCGGAACGGCGATGCCTTTCGACTGGAGAGGCGCGGCGGTGATGTCGCCGCCGCCGTTGACGTCGAAGTATCCGCCGCCCCACCGGTCGATCATGTACAGCGAGATGGAGTCATCGACCGTCCACGCCTGCTGCTGCTGATGTGCGACGAGATCCTCGGTATGTGTAGTCATTTCTTCAGCGGCGAAGAATAGAACATTTCTTTTTTGGAGTGCGCTGACCGCAGTCAGCGCTTTCGATCGCGCGAGCCGCAGCTCGCGCTCCGCACTCCAAATTACGCTCGAGAGAACTCCGCCTCTTCGATCGCCTGAAGGTCTTGCGCATCCAGCGCCAGGTCGACGGACTTCGCGCTGTCGACGGCATGCTCGACGGTGCGCGCTCCGGGGATCGGAATCACCGTCGCCGCCTGCGCGCGAACCCACGCGAGAACGATCGCGTGCACCGAACGGCCGTGCTTCGCGGCGATGGTCTTCAGCACCTCGAACTTCGGCAGTTTCTTCGCGAGACGGCCGCCGCCGACCGGGCTGTACGCGAGGAACATGATCCCGCGGCGCGCGCACTCCTCAGCGACGTCGACCGATTCGCGGAAGTACGGATTGAGCCGGTTCTGCACCGAAACGACGGGAAGGATCTGCTGCGCTTTATCGATCTGCGCGATCGAGACGTTGCTCAATCCGAAGTGCTCGAACTTCCCCGCGCGCTGCAGTTCCGCGAACGCCTCGAGGCTCGTCTCGAACTTCACGCCGGGGTCGGGCGCGTGGAACTGGTAGAGCCAGATGCGATCGGTCTCGAGCGCGCGAAGACTCTTCTCGCACGCCTCGCGAATGTGCGACGGCGTGCCGTCGTTCGTCCACGCACCGCGCGGACGGCGCAGACCGCCCTTCGTCGCGACGCGAATCGCATCGCGATCGCTGCGCTCGCGCAGCGCCGACGCGATGAGCCGCTCGTTGTGACCGATGTCGCCATCGTCGAGACAGTAGACGTCGGCCGTGTCGATGAGCGTCATGCCCGCATCGATCGCGGCGTGCAGAACCTTGCGGCCTTCATCTTCCGAAGGCCGTCCCTGAATCGAGAGCGGCATCCCGCCGAATCCGATTTTCGTTTCGTGAATCATCCGTGGCTCCGAATCCAGGCGAGCAACTTCTTCGCCTTGAAGCGCCAAAGATACTCGCGATCGGCAGGATGGACGGGCATCGCGAGATCGAGCGCGAGGTACAGGAATGCACCGGCACCTTTGAAGAACAGCAGCGCAACGAACACGAGCCGGACGACCGTGACGCTCACACGAGTTGCCTCGGCGATCCCAAGGCAGACGCCGCTGATCTGTCTGCCGGGCTTGAGCCGTTTGTACAAACGAGTTCGGCTCCGGCTTTCGATGGCACGAGCGAGAGCAATCCCAACGACGACCGGAAGGGCGAAAATGGCCAGAAGGAGGATCAGCTCGGGCATTCCGAACGCGCCGTACGAGCGCATCGACGCGACGATCGCGATCAGGATCGCGCTCACGCCGATGATTGCCACGACCTTCCGCAGGATCGACTTCCTGTGCTCGTGCCGCACGGCATCCTCGATCACCGTCGCATCGACCTCAGGTTCCTTCACCGGCGCCTCCTCCAGCATCGATTGAAACTGCCTCGTGGAATCGAGCAGCTCGCGACAGCGCGCGCAGGTTCGAAGATGCTCGCGCTGTTCCTCGCTGATCGGCTCACCGCTCCGGACGAAGGCGATCAGCGCTTCGACCGCGTCATTGCAGGTCATAGGCATCCTTTCGCAGTCGATTGAGTCCGTGATGGAGGCGACTCTTGATGGTTCCGATCGGGACTCCGAGGCGCTCGGACATCTCTTTTTCGGAGAGCTCGTCGAAGTAGCGAAGAAGGATCGCCTGCGACATCCGCTCGGGAAGCTGCGCGATGAGGTCGCGCAGGCGATCGGCCGCGTCACTCGTCATCGCCTGCTCTTCCGCCGACGTCGCGGGCGAATGCATCGCATTGAGATCGACGTCCGCATGGTCCCGCCGTTTCGCCCAGCGATCCTTCATGAGATTCCAGGCGATCGCGAAGAGCCATGCGCTGAAACGTTGCGCGGGGTCGTAGCGGCGCGCACTGCGGACGACGCGGATCCAGGTCTCCTGAAAAACGTCATCGACATCGGGTGACGCACCGAGCGCGCGTTGAAGCAGAGCCGCAAGCGGCCTTCGATAGCGCTCCATCAGCGGACCGACAGCCTCCGCGTCGCCATTCACGATTTGCCCGATGAGGAACGCATCGGATGCCTGATCGGACTCGTTCACGGTTCGCTATACCGCCGTGTCGCGCGAAAGGTTCATCCGGAAGGGAACGTGTTTCAGGTGCGCGAGAGCGGTTCCTGATCGCGCCGCTCGGGCATCGCCGCGGCGATCACGAGATAGCTCAGCGCTGCGGGGAAGAAGTTGTGCACGCCGAGGACGATGAATCCGATCTGGAAGATCTTGCGGTCGTTGCCGGTCGCTTCCTCGAAGCCGCGGCAGACGCCTCGCCAGTCGGAAGGCAGCCGGCGAACGAAGCGGCCTTCGCGGGTCAGGAAGTAGATCGCAGCGAGCATCACGAGCACGAACCCGAGCACGACGATGATCTGCCATTCGTGTTGCGGCACCAGAGCGCCGAGGTCTTTTTCTCTGAACGGGACGTACGTCAGGATCGTGGTGAGAACCGCAATCAGGATCACGCGCAGCTCTGCCAACTTCCGGAAATCCTGCCCCATTTCGCACAGCGTAGCAGACCCCGAACCGGAGTGAGCCACAGGCAACAATCTTGCTTCTTCTCCTGTGGGATTTTCTGATAGCGATGAACCCGAAACGGCGGCACGAGAGCCGTCCGGCGGACTGTCTCGCCGGCGGCGGTGCGATGGGTGCGCTGATGCGCGCGACCGACTGGTCTGCGACGCCGCTCGGCCCGGTCGAACGCTGGCCGCAAAGCCTGCGCACGGCGATCAGCATCATGCTCGAGTCGAAATTCGCGATGGTCGTCGCGTGGGGACCCGAGTATCGCTTCTTCTACAACGACCGCTACACGCCGGTCCTCGGCACGAAGCATCCGGCGTCGCTCGGCAAGCCGGGCGCGGAGCTCTTCCCGGAAGTCTGGGATCAGGTCGGGCCGGAATTCGATCGCGTGTGGAACGGCGAGGCCTTCGCGATCGACGACTGGCTGTTGCCGCTCGCGCGGCGCGGCTATCTCGAGAACTGCTGGTTCACGCTGTCCTACAGTCCGATTCGCGACGAGAGCGGCGGCGTCGGCGGCGTTCTCGCCGTCGTCGCCGAGACGACCGAACGCGTCGAAGGCGAGCGCCGTCTGGCGATTCTGCGCGATCTCGCGCGCCGCGCCGCGGATGCGAAGGCCACCGACGAAGCGTGCCGCGCCGTCGCGGACGTCTTCGCGCAGAGCGCGATCGACGTCCCGTTCGCGCTGCTCCATCTGCTCGATGATGACGGCACGATTCGCAGAGTCGCCGCCGCCGGTCTTCCGCCCGGCCATCCCGCGCTCGACGGATGGCCTCTCGCCGAGGTGCTCGAGTCCGGGGCGATGCGCGTCATCGAGAATCTCGACGCGCGATTCGGTCCGATGCCTGGCGGCGCGTATCCCGAGCCCGCAGACACGGCCGTCGTCTATCCCCTCGGCCGCCCAGGACTGGAACGGCCGTACGGCGTTCTCGTCGCGGGTGTGAGTCCGCGCCGCCGCTTCGATGATGCGTATCGCGGATTCTTCGACCTCGCCGCGGAGCACATCACGACCGCGATCGGCAATGCGCACGCATTCGAAGAGGAACGGCGGAGAGCCGAAGCGCTGGCGGAGATCGATCGCGCGAAGACGACGTTCTTCAGCAACGTCAGCCACGAATTCCGAACGCCGCTCACGCTCATGCTCGGCCCGCTCGAAGACGCGCTGCGCGGCGCCGAGCCGGCCGTTCGCGGCGAGGCGCTCCATGCGATGCATCGCAACGCGCTTCGCCTCGTGAAGCTCGTCAACGCACTGCTCGATTTCTCGCGACTCGAGGCGGGACGCATGGAGGCGGTCTACGAGCCGACCGATCTCGCCACTACGACCGCCGACCTCGCGAGCAGCTTCCGCTCGGCGATCGAGCGCGGCGGTCTGCGGCTCACGGTCGACACGCCGCCGCTCAGCGAGCCGGCGTACGTCGACCGGCAGATGTGGGAGAAGGTCGTCCTCAACCTTCTCTCGAACGCGTTCAAGTTCACGTTCGACGGAGAGATCAACGTCGCGCTGCGCGAGACGGCGCAGTGCGTCGTGCTCGAAGTGCGCGACACCGGCATCGGCATCGATCCTTCGCAACTGCCGCGGATCTTCGACCGTTTTCATCGCGTCGAGGGCGCGCGCTCGCGCAGTGAAGAGGGCTCCGGCATCGGACTCGCGCTCGTGCGCGAGCTCGTGCGGCTGCATGGCGGCGACGTCGAAGTCGCGAGTCAGCCCGGCGAAGGCACGACGTTCCGCGTTCTGATCCCGCGCGGTTCGGAACATCTTCCATCGCAGCGCATCGGCGTGCCGCGCGCACTGGCATCGACCGCGACCGGTGCCGCGCCGTACGTCGAGGAAGCGGCGCGATGGCTGCCCGACGAAGCGTCGCCGGAAGCGACACCCGCGGGATCCGAGCGCATTCTCGTCGTCGACGACAACGCCGACATGCGCGACTACCTCCGCCGCGTCCTCGGCAGCCGCTGGGAGGTGGACGTGAGCGCCGATGGCCAGGCGGCGCTCGAAGCCGCGCGCGAACGGCCTCCGGATCTCGTCCTCACCGACGTGATGATGCCGCGGCTCGACGGCTTCGGACTTCTCCGCGCCCTGCGCGAGGACGATCGCACGCGGCACGTGCCGGTGGTGATGCTGTCGGCGCGCGCTGGCGAGGAAGCACGCGTCGAAGGACTCGGCGCCGGCGCGGACGAGTATCTCGTCAAACCGTTCAGCGCGCGCGAGCTCGTCGCCCGCGTCGGATCGCAGATTGCGCTCGCGAAGGCGCGCGCCGCCGCGGCCGCTCATCGCGCGGAAGCGGATCTGCACAAGCGCAACTTCGCGTCGCTGCTGATGCAGGCGCCGACTCCGATCTGCATCATTCGCGGTCCGGACCTCATCGTCGATCTCGCCAATCCGTCGTGCTGCGATCTCTGGGGACGCACGCCCGCCGACGTGACGGGCCGGCCGCTGCTCGACGCGCTGCCGGAACTGCGAGGACAGGGATTCGACGATCTCCTCACGCAGGTGATGCGCACCGGCCAGTCGTGCGTCGGCAAGGAGAAGGCGGCGACGCTGCAGCGCGCCGGCGGCGCCGGCACGGTCTTCCTCAATTTTCTTTACGAGCCGCTGCGCGACGTCGACGGCAACGTCGATGGCGTGATGGTCATCGCCTTCGACGTGACCGACGAAGTGATTGCCCGCGATCAGCTCGAGAAGCTTCGCAGCGACGCCGAGGCGGCCAGCCGCGCGAAGGATGAATTCCTCGCCATGCTCAGCCACGAGCTGCGCAATCCGCTCGCGCCGATGATCACCGCGCTGCATCTGCTGCGCATGCGCGGCGGCGGCATGTTCGATCGCGAGCTGTCGATCCTCGACCGGCAGGCTCGGCATCTCGTGCGTCTCATCGACGATCTGCTCGACGTCTCGCGGCTCGCGCGCGGGAAGGTCGAGCTGATGCGCACGCCGATCGAGATCGCGACGGTCGTCGCACACGCGGTGGAAATGGTCGAGCCGCTGCTCGAGGAAAAACGGCATCGCCTCGCGCAGTCCGTTCCGCGAAACGGCCTGCGCGTGCACGGCGACGCGGAGCGGCTCGCCCAGGTCGTGTCCAATCTGCTGACCAATGCCGCGCGCTACACGCCGCCCGGCGGTCTTCTCGAAGTCATCGCCGAGACGAAGGCCGGCGACGTGGAGATCGTCGTTCGCGACAGCGGCGACGGCATCGCTCCCGAGCTTCTGCCGCACATCTTCGACCTCTTCGTTCAGGGTCGCCGCGATGCCGGCCAGGGCGCGGGAGGCCTCGGTCTCGGGCTGGCCATCGTTCGCAGCCTCGTGCAGCTTCACGGCGGCAGCGTGTCAGCGAGCAGCGGGGGCTCCGGCAGGGGAAGCGAGTTCCGGGTCCGTCTGCCGAAGGCTCCCGAGAGTCCGGCAACCACTCCGGCGTTGCCACTGGCCGCGGCAGGCAGCGCTGCCAGCGCCGGACGCCGCGTGCTCGTCGTCGACGACAACCGCGACGCCGCGGATCTCCTCGGCGAAGCGCTGACGATGGACGGGCACACGGTGCGCGTCGCCTACGACGGTCCTTCGGCGATGACCGCCGCCGCGGAACTGCATCCCGAGGTGGCGCTGCTGGACATCGGCCTGCCGGTGCAGGATGGATACGAAGTCGCACGACAGCTCATCGAAAGCGATGCGTACGCGGGACTTCGTCTGATCGCGATCACCGGCTACGGAACCGCGACCGACCGCGAGCGCTCGCGCGAAGCCGGCTTCTACGCGCACCTCACGAAGCCGCTCGACCTCGCGAATGTGCGATCACTCGTCGCCAGCGGAAGGCCGGAGGCCGTCCACGAAAACTAGTGGAAGCGCCATCCTGAGCGCGCAGAAGATGACGAATGCGTCGCTGTCATCCCGAGCGGAGTCGAGGGATCCGGGCGGGTGGTGAAGGACGCGCGGCCCCGCCAGCCAGATCCCTCGACTCCGCTCGGGATGACAGTTCGGCACATTACAGGGTCAGCCCAAAAGAGCACGAGGATCGCGCAGGAAAATCACGTCGGCGAGCAGGAACGCCAGGATCGCAACGCCAGACGCGCCGAAAACCGCTTGCGTCGCCTGATGACGACCCGGTTCCATCCGCACCGTTGCCACGACGCCGGCGACCCCCGCAACGAGAAAAAGAACCACGATCGCGCGGGCCAGCCACGATTTTACGGATAGAAAAAGCGGAATCGTCAGCAGCACGCAGACGAAGAAAAACGCCCATTTCTGTTTCGACACGATGACCAGATGCGTCGTCGGATCGGCCCCCAGGTTTTCGATCGTGTCGAATACGGCCGTTGCGATCGCGAATGCGGCCGTCGCCAGCGCGAACGCGATCCGGCCGTGCAACCAGTACATCGCGGCGATGCACAGAAAGAGCACCGTGTACGCGACGATGAACGGCCAGTCGTAGAGGAGCTTCCCCTTCGCATCCTGCGTCACGAGAACAACGAGCAGGACCACGAGCGCAACCGTACAAACGACTGCCACTCGAGCGAATCCTTCGATATTCGGCATGGGATCTACCCGATCGCCTTCGTCACCACGCGGCCCGGCGGCATGTCGTGCGTGAACATCTCCAGCGCGGCGCGCACGACCTTCGCGTGCTCCTCGCGCTCGCCCGCGCGGCCGACGATGCGGCCGATCGATGCGCCGCCCCACGTCATCGCGCGCGGCGGACGCACGGACGCCGTTGCTGCCGGTGATGCGCTGATGATCAGCGTCGGCACGCCGCGCGCCTCGATCTCGCGTGCGAGATTGCCGATCGAGCGGTGGCACGTCTCGGGACAGCCGGCGGTCAGCAGCACGAGCTTCGTGCGCGAGCGCTCGACCTTGTCCGCGATCTCCGGAAACGTCGTTTCGTAGAGCTCCTTCAATCGCGTCGTGAAGCCGTAGCTGTAATGGTTGTCGTTGATCGCCGCGATGACGCCCGCCGCGACGAGATCGCGAAGCGGCTCGATCGGAAAGACGATGTTCGGATCGGCGTCGGCTTCGCTGTGATCGTAGTGGTGATGGGCGATGCGAATCGATGACGCCTCCGTCGCGCCCGGAATCACGCGATACGTCGCCTCGCCCGGATCCTCGGTCGAAAACGGTTCCTGACCCTCGACATAAACGCCGGTTGCGGTCACGAGGGTCACGATGGCGGTGGAGAGGTCTTTGTCGAAGGGAGTGTACGGAACGCACTTGCGTGCGATGTTGAGCATGGAACCTCACGGATGGCGGATAGCGGATGGCGGATCGCAGAGGCAAACGGCAGGCGCGTGGACCGCTTCTGCCATCCGCCATCTGCGATCTGCCATCTGATCACTGCAAATCGCGGAGAACGTCGAGCAACTGCGCGTTGTCGGGCGCTTCGGAAATGTCGTGAATGTCGACGTAGCGGACGATGCCCTGCTTGTCGACGATCACGATGGCGCGCTCGCAGATGCCCTTGTCCTCCTTCCAGACGCCGTATTTCTTCGAGACTTCACCTTTGGGATGGAAATCGGCGAGGAGCGGATACCGCTCGATGCCGCCAATCGATTTTGCGAATGCCACGTGGCTGGGAATGCTGTCCACCGAAATGCCCACGACCTGGGCATCGTACCGTTCGAAGTCGGCCATCTCGGCCTCATACGACGGCATCTGAACGGTTCAGACAGGGGTCCAGTCGAGGGGGTAGAAAACGATCATCACGTTCTTCTTCCCGCGATAATCGCTGAGCTTGAACTTCTCTCCGTTGCGGTGACCCGGAAGCTCGAAATCGGGAGCCTGATCTCCGACTTTCAGCGTCTGTGTCTTATCCGCGACGGAAGTTCGTCCGAAAGAAACCATCAGAACCTCCTTTTCGCGTGCGGCGCGGTCCACGCCCGCCGCAGCCGAGGGGATTCTAAGCAATTCGACAGCCACCGGAAGCCCGATCCTGAGCGAAGCGAAGGATCAATGGAGCAAATCACGGCCGGCGTGAGTTGCTCCGATGACCCTTCGCTTCGCTCAGGGTGAATTACTTGGCCATTGCTCGTGTTAAACCGGCCCCAATGGAGCTCCAGGACCGACTGATTCAGGGGATGGCCGGCAGCGGCGACTTTCGCGTCGTCGCGGCGCAGACCACGATCGCCGTCGACACGGCCCGCGAGATTCTCGACCTCGCGCCGGTCGCCGCCGACGCGCTCGGCCGCGCCATGACCGGTGCGGTGCTCCTCGCGCGACTGCTCGCGAAGGACGCCCGCCACCAGTACGTGACGCTGCGATTCGAAGGCAACGGCCCGCTCGGCGCGGTGATCGCGGACGGCAATCTCAACGGCAGCGTGCGCGGCTACGTCGCCAATCCGGTGCCGCTCGATCCGACGCTCGACGTCTCGCGCGCGATCGGCCGCGGACGCCTCGTCATCGTGCGCGGCACACCACCGACCGGCACGCCGTACACGTCGCAGATGCTCCTCGAAGGCAGCGGCGTCGCGCAGGACCTCACCCGCTACCTCCTCAACTCCGAACAGATCTCCTCCGCCGTCCTCCTCGGCGTTCTCAATCGCCGCGACGGCGTCGCCGCGGCGGGCGGGATGGTGATCCAGGCGTTCCCGCACGCGAGCGAAAGCGCGATCGCGAAAATCGAAGAGCGCATTCGCGAGGCGCCGCCGCTTTCGACGCTGCTCGACAAGATGCCGATCGAAGACGTCGTCGCGACGGTGCTGCACGGCGTCGATTACAAACAGATCGACGCCAGCGCCCCGCTGCCGATCGAATACAAGTGCCAGTGCACGCGCGAGCGCGCCATCGGATCGCTGTCGCTGTTCGCGCGGGAAGAGCTCGCCGACATGATCCTCGAAGGCGGCACCGAAGTCGTCTGCCAGTTCTGCGGACGCCGTTACGAAATCGTCGCCGAAGAGATTCTTGCGCTGACGGCAACGCACGAGGCATAGTCCGTCCGTTCTCGGTTAGTCGGTTAGTCCGTTGGTCGGTTAGTCCGTTCGCGCATTTGTTTGCCACGGACCAACCGACCAACCGACCAACGGACCAACCGACCAACCGACAACCAATGCGAAGCCTCATCACAGGAACGGGCATCGGCCTTCCGAAGAACGTCGTGCGCAATGACGCGCTCGCGCGGATCATGGACACCACGGACGAGTGGATCCGCACGCGCAGCGGCGTCGAGGAGCGCCGCTACGCCGACGACGGCCAGGGCTCTTCCGACCTCGGCGCGATCGCCGCGACGAACGCGCTCGCGGCGGCGGAGCGAACGACGTCCGACATCGACGCGGTGATCTTCGCGACGATGACGCCCGATCACTTCTTCCCCGGCAACGGTCCCGTGCTGCAGGCGAAGATGGGCTTTCCCTCGTCGATTCCGACGTTCGACATCCGTCAGCAGTGCTCGGGCTTTTTGTACGGACTCGATCTCGCCGACTCGCTGATCCAGAGCCGCAAGTACAAAAAGATCCTGCTCATCGGCGCCGACGTGCACACGCCGTTCATGCCGTGGCAGAACGGATGGGCGATGACGATCGGCGGCCCCGAGCGCGAGGTCACGCCGCAGGAGTACGCGGAGAACACGACCTTTCGCGATCGCGTCGTGCTGTTCGGCGACGGCGCGGGCGCGGCGGTCATCGAGGCATCGGAGGACGACGGCCGCGGATTCATCACCTCGAAGCTGTTCACGGACGGATCGAACATCGAAGCGCTCTACGTCAACGGCGTCGGATTCCGCAGACGGCCGTACGTCACGACGGAGCAGGTCGCGAGGTTCGAGCACGTCCCCGACATGAGCGGACGCGAGGTGTTCAAGGAAGCGGTGTCGCGCATGCCGCAGGCGGTGCGCGCCGTTTGCGAGGCCGCGGGCATGCAGCTCGCCGACATCGACGTGCTGCTCATCCATCAGGCCAACCTGCGCATCGTCGAAGCGGTCGCGAAACAGCTCGGGATGTCGATGGACAGAGTGCCGCACAACATCGAGCGCTACGGCAACACGACCGCGGGCACGCTGCCGATCCTCTTCCACGAATGCGTGGCCGACGGCCGCATCCGTCCGGGCATGCTCGTCTGCTTCACCGCCCTCGGATCGGGACTGCACTGGGGCGCGGCGCTGTATCGCACATGAAACTGACGACGATCACACTCGTCCTCACGCTCGCATCCACCGCCTCGGCCGACACGTTCCCGTTTCTTCGCGACGCCGAGGCGACGGCGCTCGCGAGCGAGCTGTCGGGGGAGTCCGCGAAACGCAATCTCGAGGGACTCTCGCGACTGCATCGCATGCGCGGCTCGCGGCAGTACCAGGCCGCGGCGGATCTCATCGTTGCGGAACTGAAGCGGGGCGGTTTACAGGATGCGCATGTCGAACTGCTCCCGGCCGACGGAAAGATCTTCTACGGCACGCAGCGATCGCGTCCGCCCTGGAACGCGGACTTCGCGGAACTTTGGGAGCTCGACGCATCGGGCGCCGGCGTCGAGCGTCTCGCGAGCTGGGACGCGGCACCGATCACGCTCGCGCAGGACAGCGAGAGCGGCGACGTGACGACGACGCTCGTCGACGCCGGCGACGGCACCGCGGAAGCGGACTACGCGAACAAGGACGTCAAAGGAAAACTCGTGCTCGCGTCGGCGCAGCCCGGGCCGTCGCGGCGCTCGCGGTCGCGAAATTCGGCGCGGCGGGAATCATCAGTTACGCGCAGAACCAGAAGACCGCATGGTGGGGCGACGACGCGACGCTCGTGCGCTGGGGACACCTCGACACGTTCGCGGAGAAAAAGACCTTCGCGTTCATGATCTCTCCCGCGAAAGCGCGCGCATTGCAGGCGCGCCTTCGCGCAGGCGAAACGATTCGCATGCACGCGGTCGTTCGCGCGGGACAGGAGCCCGGCGCGTATCAGATCGTGACCGGAACGATTCCCGGCGCGGACCTGCGCGACGAAGAGATCGTTTTCAGTTGTCATCTCGATCATCCGCGCCCCGGCGCGAACGACAACGCGAGCGGATGCGCGACGATCCTCGAGATCGCGCGCACGCTGTCGAAGCTGATTGCGGAGAAACGGCTCGCGCCGCCGCGGCGCACGATCCGATTCGTCTTCCCGCCGGAAGTCGAAGGCACGCTCGCGCTGCTCAACGGAAAACCGGAGATCGCGAAACGGATCAAAGCCGCGATCCACCTCGACATGGTCGGCGGCGGTCCCGAAACGAAGGCCATCTTCCACGTCACGCGCGGACCGTCGAGCCAGCCGTCGTTCATCTACGACGTCGCGCAATCGATCGGGAGCGCGGTGAACGATCAAACGGAACAGTTCGCGAGCACGGGCTCCGCGAAATATCCGCTCGTGTCGAAGGACGGCGGCAAAGAGCCGCTTCGCGCCGCGATGGTGCCCCTCACCCTCGGCAGCGATCATGAGGTCTACAGCGACTCGTCGTTCGGCATCCCGGCCATCTACCTCAACGACTGGCCCGATCGCTACATCCACACGAACAAAGACGTCGCGGCGAACATCGATCCGACGAAGCTGCTGCGTGCGGGATTCATCGCCGCGGCAAGCGGCTACGCGCTCGCGCGGATGGGTCCCGATGACTCACGCGAACTCCTCGATGTGATGCAGGACCGCGCGATCGAGCGCGCCGCGAATCCGCGACGACGCGAATTGACATACGCGCGATTTGCGCTCTGGTACGAGCGCACGATCCTCGAATCGTTGTCGCGATTCGGACTGACACCGCCGAGCAACGCATCGATCGCAGCGCCGCTGTATCCGATGTCGAAGATCACACCGACCGGAAAAGTGTATCGACGCAATCCCGCCATCAAAGGCCTGATGAGCGTCTTCGGCTACGACTACTTCGCCGACAAGTACGGCGTGGAGAACGCGCGGAAGATCAAACTGAGCGAGGACTACCGCTACGAAGCACTGAACCTCGTGGATGGAAAGCGAACGACATCAGAGATTCGCGACGCCCTGTCGGCGATTTACTCGCCGGTGGATCTCGCGGAGGTGGAGGAG